>MDTE01144210.1_pt1 | contig 11024 bp, 10 predicted proteins | sample 811231 | NCBI WGS metagenome assembly MDTE01 (sample SAMN05326651, study PRJNA326480) | marine metagenome | isolation source: seawater | place: Indian Ocean: Red Sea | collected 2010 | reverse complement strand
GCCAGTCACATGGGCGTGAAGGTCCAAGGTGGCCACGACAGGTATTTCCATTCCCTAGATCACCCGCCCCATCCGCCGCCGCCGCCCCATGAAGAGCCAGGAGTATCCCATCGAGCGGGAGGGCCTCCCCACGAAGACGGAAAATGGGTTTGAGAAAAGGCAGCTATCCTCGATAAGGTTAGCTGAATCTTTGATCAATCAAGGACACCTATGACAGACTTACCAATCGAAATGAATCGCCGAACCCTTCTGAGTGCCGGCGGACTCGCCCTCTTGGGAACGACAACCCTCAATGCCGAGAAGGAAAAGAAGGACATGTTCTATCACCTTCACTACTTCAGGTTCAAGGACGACGTCCCGGAGGAGGAGATTGCGACATTGATGAAGGAACTTGCGGCACTGAAAGACAAGATTCCCGTTCTCAAGGAATTCTGGGTGGGAAAGAATATCTCTCCCAATGGAAAAGGTTTTCAGTACGGCGAGGTGGCGCTCTTTGAAAAACCAGAAGACTTACAGGCATACGACCGCCATCCGGAACACCGAAAGATGGTCAAGAAAATCGGCCCCAAACTGGCAGGCGGAGCCAGCATGGATTTCATTCCACTCTAGCCTCACGGTTTCCAATCCGTCCAAGGGGTCGATCCGCGGGTTGACCCCTTTTTTTCTTCTCAAACTGAAACAGGGACCCTCACGATTGCAGTAACGGCGGTATTCCGTTGAAAAAACCTTGATCTGCAACAGATAGAGACCCTAACGATTCCTCCAAGGACAAACACTTCACCGCTGGTTGCCCTCTCCAAACCCGTTCAGGCGACAACTCCACCTTATCGGTCGATTCAATTCCAGGCCTGATCTCGGTCGGCGATTGAAACCGTAAGAAGGAGAGACCAAACCATTCCGTCACCATGGCATTTCCTTATCACCAGCGTACCGACCGTCCTGAACCGAACGCTTACGATCCATTGTCTTTTCTTGTTATGGATCCGCTATCCTACTTCCTCAACTCATAGGGCCCACTGCCGAAACAGCGTTCGGGTGAATCTCAGCAAAGCTCCATGGCCAACCATGGGAAACGCTCTCCCTCTCCACTTCACCGTCACGAAAGAGGCAACCTCTCACGGAAAACCCATACCGGTAACGGCCAGGCGGGAGACGGAGAGCGATTTTCCAGAAACCATCCATCCGCGACATCGCCTGCCGACCCGCGCACCAGGCATTAAACTCGCCCACAATCCAGACTGGACCAGGCCCAGGAAAACGAAAGGTGAAAACCTGCTCTCCCGTCACCTCATCAACATAGTTCATGCTCCCATTCTGCAAGATTCACAGGGCAGCTACTATCGCACGATTGCTAAAGAAAAATGATTGCTTGCGATGTTTTCACCTCCAACCGATTCCCCGCCTTTCGAAAGACAAAAATCGCAAGGCGGCGTCGAAAAACAGCAACCCACCGCATGCGCCGACGCTGACCTTCCGCCAAGATTCAAACAAGTGAGAAGAGACAGCTTCGACGATCATCACCGGAGATCCGCCCTGATAGAGCTTTTGGATGGGATCGGAATCATCACCTTACTGGCGGGAACTCTCCTCCCGGCGCTCAGTCGAATCAAACAGCGGGCCCCATTCATCAAAGAGATCATGACGGCGAGTCAACTGATGGTGACTAACCGCCTCTACACCGATGCCCGTCACAACAACGTCTTAGCCCGTTATGGATTCGATCTGCCGACCAACGACTGGATCGGGTATCGCCTGAATCGCCCGCTCAATATCCGGCATCCCTAGAGAATCGCTCCCTCCCTTTAAAAGAGTTTTGAACTCCTCTATGCCAACCGCAACCGATCACCACTCCACGCATTCGTCAAGTCTCATCACATTTCTCCCCGCACGAGCGAGAGTTAGTCAAAAGGTGGTCGAAGGTGATTATCGAACCATTCCACCGGACCTGGCGAAACGCCCTCGGAGCGAAGCATGAAAAGCCATGAAAAACGCCGGAGAAATTCGGATTGTCCTCCCGCGCCATCATCATTGAACGGTGGCAGTCCTATTCAATAATCATGCTGAAGGACTAAACCCATCCCAAATCCAAGATCTGCGATTCTGGGCCGATCCAGCCAATCGCCCCGATCGGGTGCTGGAGAAAAGATAACGCCAAGCCACTCTCATAGGAACATGCCCAAACCAAAAAGCACGAACGTTGTCCCTAAAACTGCCCATGTCCTCATCCAGCACCCCGACCATCGTCGCCGATACCCAAAACGTCGTTTACCTTATCTTTGTGTGAGAGATGGGCAGTTAACATTGATCGTACACAAGGGCACCAAGCTGCCGTCGCTACCGCCCTTCAGTTAGCCAAAAAGATGGACGCTGCCTTTTGACTGACATCGGGACAATGGCCCAAGCCTACCACATATAACACCTTTTACGCTGGCAGGGTCCCTCACCCTGGACATGCTTCCAATCGAAAACGCCGGCGAGGCAAGACTCTACTTCCGAAACGAACCTCACCGAATCCCCACGCCAGCGGAACGACGATTCCGCACCTTATCGTTCAACACTTCCAGGGACCAGGCAATGAAGAACCATTATCCGGAACAACCGTATCTTCACCACCCGCGCGGACAATCTCCATACAAACCACCCATGTTGTCTGCGATGACCTCAACCACGGGCCTCTTCTCTGGAAGGATCCCTTGAAGAACTCCTTACCAGAAAAAGGCAGCCTCTCAATCAGCCGGCTCGCTCCATCCAAATCGTCGACAGTGATTACCTCCTTGCATTCTTTGATAAGGGAGGCTGAGGCTGGTTTTTCTGTCAGGATGGAAGCAGGGTTTTCAAGGCACCTTCAGACATCGGCTTGCTCCAAGACGAGCCTGCCGGACTAACCCGCCTACCTCTTTTTCATTTTATACATCGCAGGGCAAGATCCCATCATTTGACAAAACGCATGGCTGAAGTGACTGATGCTACTGTAACCCACTTCCAGCGCAACCTCCGTCACGTTGAATCGTCCCTCCTGAAGTAATTCTGCAGCCCGTTCGATTCGGATTTGCCTCAGATATTGAGGAATCGTCATTCCAACTTCCCGGGAAAAAGTACGGCTTAAATAGTAAGGACTACATCCGACCTTGCGTCCTAGTTCCTTCAAACTGGGAGGTTCGGTGAGGTTCTCCTGCAACAAGCGCTTCACCTTTGCCGCCCGTTCTTCTGCAAGCCGTTGCTGACGATGACAAAAAAGCTCCTCCTGAGGCACCACAAAAAGCAACTCGCAGGCAAGCTCGATTGCCTTTGCTCGATACCAAACAGGTTGCGCCACCAATAAAACGGGGGGGTTCCGAAGGCTCTCTACCCAAGCATGCACTCGGTTGGAAAGACGATTGATCTCACTGGTCGCAGATTCATTGTTTTTCAACTGGCAGGCTTGCCTGGCGATTGGGTGTAGATTTCCACTTTCAGTTGGTAATTGATCAGTGAGAAAACGAGGAGCAAATCTGAGATTTAAGAATCGATGCCGTGTCTGAGCTTCACGGGTCTCATTGAGTCGACTCCTTCCCACAAAAGACAGCCAGACACTCCCTGAATGGAATGGAATCGATTCTGCATTGGATACCACACTCCCTTGGCCTTCCAGGTTGAGGCAAACCGACAAGTGGGGATCCTGGTCGTCACCTCCCCCTCGAAAGTCCAGGCTTCCGTCAAATTCAACCCACTCAAAAACGAACCCCATACTCCCCAAGTCGCCAAACAGGGGCTTCGGCCAAAGGGAAGGGAAGGAAGAAGGCACTCTTGAACCGCCATGATCGCCCCACTCGATTACCTGACCACCCACGTTTGAACCTCGTGCAATGTCATTTTTGACCGCCATTCCCAGATGTCTTCTCACCTCCAAAATGTTGGTCTCTTCAATTTGCGATCACATCACTCAAAACTGGCCTAACGCATTGAGGCGTTTCCAAGTTAAGCTCTCTAACAAAGCAAGGAATCCGATTCCAAGAACCGAATTCCTTGCCACTGCAGGAACTGAAGCGAGAAATCGCCTCAGAAGTATACCTCAAGCCCGGCGTTGAAGAACCGGGGCAACCCCGGTCGCGGGCCATAGGGGTGACGCGAGGCAATGTATTCCCGGTCAAACAGGTTTCGGATGCCTCCAAAAATCGTCGTCTTGGGCTTCAACTGATACCGAAGGGAAAGATCCGTGATGAAATAACTACTGGTCTCACCCACGCGGGCATCGGGCGTTCCATCGGCACGGACATTCGCACGGGTGTTGCTTGCGCTGGTATAGGTCGCAGGCACGTAGGTCATGCTCGCGTAGAGACCCACCTTGCCATATTCAATCCCAATCTCCCCGTTGAGCTGGTAGTCAGGAATGTAGGGAACGTCCGCCCCATCCACACCGCCTTCAAACAATGATTCGGGATCGGTGTTGGTCGCGGCCCCGTCGAGTTCGGCATCGGTCAGTGTGAGTGAAAGTCGAGCGGGCGTCCGGATCGCCCAGCCGTTTGCCAACCCGTGGTCATACCCCACCATCAGCTCAAGGCCCATGGAATCAATGTCACCGACATTTTCCGTCACAGCAGCGCCCCCTCCACCGAGGTTGCCTCCAACAATGAGGTCCTGAAAGTCCGTTCGAAACACGACCGCCTCGGCCATCAGGCCACGATCGGCATCCGTGTATCGACTCCCCAACTCAAAACTCAGTGACGTCTCTTCATCCAACCGGTTTCGAATCGAAGATCTCGGCCCAGGAACGGAAAATCCACGATGAACACCGAAGAACGTATTCCAGTTCGGATTGAGTTCATAGGCAATCGAAACCCCTCCTGCATAGGCATCAATCCGACCCTCCCCGGTCGCAGGTGAGCCACCCCCATCGGCCCGACGACGATTCTGCTCGTATTCTTGATCGACCGTTTCAAACCGAATCCCGGGCGTTAACGTCCATCGCTTCCATTGGATTTCATCCTGAGTATACAATGCCAAGGCGTGGGACTGTTGAACGCGATCGCCAGCCGCCCCCATGGCCCCGACGGTGGATCCGGTAATGGTTCCATTGGCGGCCTGAGCATAATCCACGTTCCATTGAAACCGGTCCACTTCATCAAAGTGATAACGGATCCCCGTCTCCCATTCGTGCGAGGTGTCTCCCACTTCAAAGTCGGCCGTTACCGCCGTTTGGATTCCGTAGATCTGGTATTCCCGTGCATTGTTTCGCAGGCGGAGTGTCCCGGCTGCCTGACCGCGGAGAATGTCAAGCCCCCCTCCCGGCGTCAGGTCCATCAATGCGTTTGCTAAGGAGACATTGGGACCACGCAATTGATGAAGTTTAGCCCAATTGCGCTCAAAGTTTTGCAGATATCCCGTCGTTGCAATTCTTAGATTGGCTCTGGGTTCCATAATGTGACGGATCGACGCCCGGTGGTTCTCGGTTTGAATATTGTCAAACCGGGTAGCGGAATAGCGCCGGAAGGGATTCGCACGAAAATCGGCTTCCGAGAGGCCAAGGTAAGTCTCGTCGGCGTCTAAATCCGAGTAGCCATATTTGAACTCAAGCCGGTGGTAGACGTCAGTCGATGGCTCCCAGAACAATTTGATCATGGGTTCGACTCGAGTAAATCCCGTGTCGTCTCCATCCGGAAGATCTGGGGCCGTATCAATGGTTTTGAAACCATCAGTGCGGTGGTAGAATCCCTCCACCAGGTAACCCACCCTGCCCAGGTCCTCATCCTCATGGACATCGCCATGCCAGAAGTGGCCAATGAGCTCGTTGTAAGAACCATAAGAGAGCTTGAGATAGGACAGATCATCAGCCGTGAAGGGCGTCGAGAGGTAATTCACTGCCCCCCCGGTGATGTGTGGACCGTATTTGATTTGGCTCGAGCCCTTCAGGATTTCCAGTCCGCTCATTCGAGCAACGTTGGGACTGTAATAAGCCGATGGTGAAGAGTAAGGCGCGGGAGCGCTCAGGATCCCGTCTTCCATCACCGTCACGGCTTTGCTCCGTTCCGTCGTCACCCCACGGATACTGATGTTGGGGAAGAGCCCCATTCCATCCTCTTCCCGCAGGTAAACACCTGGAACCTGACGCAAGACACGGTTGACGTCGACATTGAGGTAACGCCGCATCTCTTCCTCGCCAATGTAGGCCCCCGATGCCGGCAGTTTCTGCTCGGCCGCCTCGGAGCCGATGAGGGAAACCTCCGGGAGCTCTACTGTTTCTCTGGCGAATTCCCCGGGGGCTTGGCTCTCTTGTCCTTCCTGGGCTCGGGAGAGTTCCCCCAGCCAAATGAAGTGCAACAACATGAGGAGGGCCAGTCTGGGCTTGAGCCAAATACCGTTCCGAATTCCTATCCTTCTAATCATTAATTCCGCCTATCCTTCTCGTGATTGATTCAGTTTCCAGTATGCGATTGAGACTCAGTCTCGAAAACGGTGTTATATTTGATGAGATTGAGTCTCAATTTCAAGGAAATTTTGTTGATTCTTTTATTTCGAAACATCGTTACTTGAAAACCCCGCTGGCATCCAGGGCCAACCCGTCGACCATCGGCGCTTTTACGGACCCGTCTTAAGTGCCGCCTCGATCGCTTCCATGTATTCCCGAACATTGGGGTCCGGATCCAGCGCTTGGGCCTTTCGAAGCGTGATCAGCGCCTCCCTCAGTCTCCCTTGGTCAACCTCCAATCGCCCTAGTTCGACGTGGCCCCGAGCCGCGAAATCGCGCAGGGAAAGCAAACGTTCGAAATAAAACTCCGCCTGACCAAATTCTTTCCGGGTCCGATAATACTGCCCCAGCATCAACAGGCTCTCCCCATCCAAAGGATCCTCCTCCAACAATTGGCCCAACCAATCTAGGGCTTTTTGAGGATCACCAACCGACATCTCGATTCTCGCTTCCGCTAGACTGAGAACCCGCCTGGAACCATCGTTCAAGCCCTCAGGAATCGTCGGTCGAATCAAATTCAAATAGCTTCGGGCCTCGGGATACAAGCCACTGGCCACCAACTGCTTGAGCGGGTGTAATGCGCCGGCTTCACGACGCGGTCCCTGTTCCCGAAACGCACTCATGTAGGTTTTCAAAGCCAACGACTCCAATCCACGGTTGAGCAACAGGTCCCCCAACAGAATACGACTCTCCCAGGACGCCATCCCGGCATCGGCCACAATCTGAAGGTTCGCGATGGCGTCGTTGGGTTGATCTAACTCGAGAAAGGCATTCGCTTGGGCCAACCAGAAATCCAGAATCTCAGGACGCTCTTCAAGAAGTTCATCAAGGAGAGCCACCGCCAGACGGTATTGCCCCGTCTCTTGAAGGCACCGGGCTTGTCCTCGCCGAAAATCCACGCTGTCGGGCTTGAACAGGCGGGCCATCCTGTATGCCGACAAGGACGCCTCGTACTTCTCAAGATTGAGATAGCTGTAGGCCAGCAAGCCATAGGACTGTGCATCCCCTCCCCCCAGTTCGATCACCTTCAGCAGCGGGATGACGGCTTCTTGAAAGCTCGAGCGCTGAACATAGGTCAGGGCCAGGGTTCGCCAGGCCCGCCGCAACGAGGGAAAGGCCCCAATGGCCTGTCGCAAGGCTCGTTCCGCCATTCCGAACTCGTTCACCTGGTAGTAAAGATTCCCCAGAATACTGTAAAACGCCGGATTCGTTTTGGGACCCAATGCCTTCTCGATGAACTCAATGGCCTTGCGAGGGTTGTCCCGAATGTGTGGAATGATTGCCTCTTGCAGAGGACGATCCGCAGGCGTGAGCTTTGGTTCGATCGCCTCATTGACCCCGTAACTCGCCATGAACCGACGCCGAAACTCCGGACTGTCAGGATCCGAGTCGGTCAGCGCGAAGGCGGCTCCCCAGGCAACAGCGGCCCTGGTCAAGCAAAGCGAAAGAACGACAAACTGGAATACGGCACGCATCATCTTGAAGCTCGCAGAGAGATTGGCAAGCGACCCCGAACGCTCACCGCTCGCCCCTCGATCCGGGTAATGGAAAAGCGTGCCTGGGATGCCGCCCGACGGGCCGCCTCCCGGAGGCGGGGATGATCATTGGAAATCGACAAGACCCGGTCCACCTTCACTCGACCCCTTTGGTCTATTAGAATCTCGACCACGGCCTTGGCCTCACGAACGCCTCGGCGAGCTAGCTCGCGTGGAAAGTCCGCCCGGATCATTTCCGCATTCAGCAAGGTGGGAACCTTGGCCAATTCGTCGAAGTTGAAGATTCGTTCAATGTCAGCCACCAAATCCATCATCCCCATTCCCTCGATACTGGGCACCCCCATCGCTAACGACACTCCCAGTCCGGGGGTCAACGACAACGAAAGCCGTTTCACCGGGGCCTCGACCCGCTGGCGTTTGAGTTGGGGCGGGGGGGGATCCTCCCGAACCACCCGCTCAATTTCCTCTGGAGGAGGGGTGAACGGCGGTGGTGGCGGCACGATTCGGGTTTTCCGATAGGTCACCATTTCATCGTCCAACTCCCCCAGGACCTGGGTGAAGGGAACCAATAGAAAGAGCACTCCCGTCACCAAAAAGGCTGCCGCCAGGGCCAAGATTTTGGCCCAAGCCCACCGTTGTTGTGGCAGGGCTTCGTCCATCAGTTTCGCGTTGCAAGATTGATTTGTTTGGCTCCGGCGAGCGCCGCCTCATCATGAACCTGCGCATACAGATCAACCGGGGCTTTCCGATCCGCTTGAACGATCACCGGCATGTCATCCTGCCTCAAGAGACGCTCGACGACTCCCCTCACCCCTCTCACCCCGATTTCCTCCCCCCCATAAACCACCCGCCCCTCGGCTGTGATCGCGATTAAGATCGAATTCCTCTCAAGTTGACTTGCCGACGCCGCTTGGGGACGCTGAACCTCGACCCCCGTTTCATCGACAAAGACCGTCGTCACAATGAAGAAAATCAGCAGAATAAACACGATATCGATCAACGGCGATACGTTGATCTCACTCGTTTGGCTCCGCTCTGTAAACACCATCCGGCGATCCTTCATTAACCCAATCCTTTTCCGATCAACCGATCCCAATCACACTCATTTTCACCTCGGCACCGGACAACCGAGTCGCAACACCAAATACGTATTATAGCGTTCCAATCGGGCAATCGATCGCCTCAACCGATTCCTCCGCTGAATGATCACCGAGAGAATGGCCATCGCGGGAATGGAAATGATCAGCCCCGTCTGGGTGGTGATGAGGGCTTCGGAAATCCCTTGAACCATGTTCTGGAACTTCTGGCCTTGCCCGATGGCCAGCCCCTGAAAGGTCGACAGCATCCCCGTCACCGTCCCCAACAAGCCCATCAACGGGCCGAGGGTGACCATGACGCCCAGAAACCGGATCCTCCGATTGATGACCGGCAGATATTCACCGCCCACTTCCCCGAAATGCCGTTTGACTTCCTCCACCGTTCTGGCGTCGCCGGCCAGGACCCGCCGAATGGGCACCTCGTTGGAATCCAAGTGAATGGCAATTTCACGATCCGACATTTGGTGGACATTCTTTCGCACCAGGAAATGGGCTTCCAATCGAATCCAGAGTTCGAAGGCGGTGTAGTAGACAAAGACCGCCAGAACGAACAAGGGGAGCATCAGCCACCCCCCACTCGTCCAAGCCCGCGCCACCTGAAAGAGCATCCCGCTATCAGCCCCCCTCCACCTCCTGCCTTCCCGACGCCCCTGGCGGCGGACCGTTCATCTCTCGACGAGACAGCCCATTGACCATCGCCACCGAGAGTTTCTCCATTTGCGCCAATACCCCAGCAACTCGACGGGATAGGATGGCATGGGCAATCAGCGACGGAATGGCCAGAACAAGCCCCAGTTCGGTCGTGATCAGGGCCTCCGAGATTCCCGAAATCAATCGTTTGGGGTCCCCCGCGCCAAAAACTTCCATCAACCGAAAGGTTCGAATAATCCCGGTCACGGTCCCCAACAAACCCAAGAGCGGTGCGGTCGCGGCCGTCACGGCGATGACATTCAGGAAGCGCTCCAGTTTAGGCTGGGTCCCGAGGATGGACTCGAACATCACCTCTTCCACGAGGTCAATCGACTCGGCTGCATGCTCCACGCCTGCGGTCAACATTCCCGCCGCTGGCTGGGGCAGGCTCGAGGCCAACGCCAAGGCTTCAGCCTGATTGCCCTGGCGCAGCGTTTTCACAATTTCATGGACCACCATCGGGCGGGGGGCGCGAATCGAGAAGATTTGAACAAACTTGTAGGCCGAGACACAAAGAGCAAGGGCGGCAAACAGGAGAATCGGAACAACCCATACCCCGCCTTTTTCGAGATGGGCCCGCCAACCCTCCCTCGTCTCGGTGAACGCCAACGCATCCCCCAGAGTGGGGTCAACCGGCAACAACCCGTTCCCCTCTTGAAGCACCTCACGCACCGCCTGATTCTGGCCGGGTGCCAGCGGTCTGACCCGGGCTTGAAGCGAGGTCGTTTCCTCAACCCAACCGACCGTCTGATCGGACGAACCCGAAAAATAAAGGAGTGGTCCCACTTGAAGAAATTGTCCCTCGACCAGCCGACCATCCGGCCCCAGGGCTTGGCCCCCATACATTTTGCCGCCCACCAGGGCCTCGAGGCGACGCCTCGCCTCCTCCAAAACCCGGAGCGAGGCGTCGAGCGAATCGGTTTCAGGTCCCTCCGATTTTTCCAAAAGTAAATCGTGCTGCCGAAGGGTCTCTCCGTAGGTCGGCAACTCCGCCGGTGACAGGGCCGACTTGAAGGCCGCCATGAACTCACCCAGCAAATCTCCCGTCACATAGTCCAACTCCCGGCGTCGATCCGTCACCTCAGAAGCCAACGCCTCCAAACTAAGGCTGGCTGTATCGCGGAGACGCCGGCGTTCCCGTAATTGCTCCTTCAATTCAACCGCCTTGGCGCGAAGCGTCCGCAGCCCTTCCGCCAGAGGTAGCTGGGCCGCTTGAATCGCTTGCCGCTGAACATTCAGTCGCTCGACCGCTTCGGTCAACCGAGCCTGCTGCCTCTCCTTGATGGCACCCAGGCT
>MDTE01054692.1_pt1 | contig 11024 bp, 8 predicted proteins | sample 811231 | NCBI WGS metagenome assembly MDTE01 (sample SAMN05326651, study PRJNA326480) | marine metagenome | isolation source: seawater | place: Indian Ocean: Red Sea | collected 2010 | reverse complement strand
TCATTAAGATATGAAACCGCTTTACCTGCAGTCATATTCTTGACGGTTCTACAAATTTCAAAGCAATGCTTAACATGCATATCTACGTTTACTGCGCGGGCAGTAGCGATACGGCTACCCTGTAGTAATTGAGTGAATCCTTTTTGAGGTAGCTGACGGCGTTTTGTTCGTCTATCCATTTGACTTTGTTTTACCATATTATTCACCTCACTTCAATGCTACGTGCTTAGAGGAACGGGTTGCTCCTACACCAGGACCACTGTGAGCAACTCCTCGACGAGTAATTGCAAACTCACCTAGGTAGTGCCCAATCATTTCTGGCTTAATATCAATTTCAACGAAATTTTGACCGTTGTAAATAGCGATTCTTTTTCCGACAAATTCTGGAAGAATAGGCATATCTCTTCTATGAGTGCGTACTGTTCTACCAGAATTTCTGCGCATTCTTTCTAGGAAATGTTCATTTTCGGTAGAAAGTCCACGCCCAATGCTTCTTCTAGCTCTTGAAGGCAATAATTCAATCACAGATTTTCCTTCAGAATCCTCGGAAGGCCAAAGGTCCATTCCCGATAATTCCTCCATGGTGTAACCACGGTAGGTAAATTCTTTCTTTACACGGCCTGTTGTCGTTGATAGACGCTTACGTGCCTTTCTACGACTTGCCTTAGGGGTCATAAACGACTTCTTTTTCTTTCGTGCCATACATAATCACCTCAAATCTTCTTACCGCGACCTCTTCCAGTACGCCTTGGAGCAATAATTCCAACCTTAGCACCCGGTGGAGTACCACGCGCTACAGAGTTAGGACCGTGAACAGCTTGGTGATTTCCACCACCATGCGGGTGATCTACAGGATTCATTGCTACACCGCTGACATGAGGATACAGTTTTCCTCTTGCCTTAGCCTTGTAATATGCTGCTCCAGCAGTTCTTAGAGGCATTTCATCTCTACCGTGTCCTGCTAGAACTCCAATAGTTGCTCTACAATTAATTGAAAGTTCTTTCAATGCTCCTGATGGCATTCTGATACGAACCTTATCGCCAATTCTTGCTTCAACATAGCATGAATTACCCGCTGATCTGGCTACTTTACCCCCATCACCGGGTCTAAGTTCAAGATTGTTAATTGCAGTACCTTCTGGAATATTTCCTATAGCAGTAATATTTCCCGGTCTTAGCGAAACATTGTCGCCAATTGCAACTTTGCTTCCAATAGAAATACCTTCAGTTGCAACAACCAATGTTGAGTCACCATCTGGCAAATTAATTCTTGCCAAAGGGGCTGAATGGACTGGACTGTGTATCAAATCTGAAACTTCGCCAACTATGTCATTTGAACGAGGCATCTTATTAGCCCCTGGGAACTTGTGGCTAGCGACACGATATCGTGGCGATGAACCTTTTCTCTGTGCACGTATTCTCTTACCCATTTTGTCTCACCTCAGAAAGCTCCTAGACGCATTGCTGCATCTTCTGCATCATATCCTTCCGCAAGCTTGACAGATGCATGCTTGCCATGTTTAGTATTACGAACATTTACTTTAGCAACTTCAACTTCGAAAATAGTCTTAACGGCCTCAGCGATTTGTTTCTTGGAAGCACTTCGACGAACTAAGAATTCTAATCTTTGTTCGGTAGAACGGGCTTCCATGGATTTTTCAGTAAGCCATGGTTGAATAATAATATCATATGCGTTCATAATATCACCTCAGTTAAGTGCCTCCACAGCTGATTTTGTAAAGACTGTAAGGCGACCGATATCTCCACCTGGTGCCAAATCTTCAGCGTTCAAATCTTTAGCAGCAACAACATCTACACCTGGAAGGTTTCTTGCGGCTTGAGCTAATCCAGACTTTGTCTTAACAACTAGAAGAACGGATTTTGGAGTCTTGTGTACTCTACCCCTCATGGTTGCTTTACCAGCACGGATTTTACGACCATCTCTGGCTCTCTTCAAATCATCACCCAATCCAAGTTCGTTGAATATAGCAAGAACCTTACGGGTTGCTGAACCATGATTGAAGGCTTCAATATCAAATTCGACTGATTTGCCATCTTTAACTTCAACATAGTTTCCTAGAACTATAGGCAAAGAGGAAATTTCTTCGGAAAACTTGTGACCTCTTGAACTGACTGTCTCAAGATTAGTCGTTGCTGAAAGAGCGGAGTCTCTAGCAAGTCTTCTTTCCTTAGAATTCAATTTTCTACTCCAATCCTTTTCGACTTTTGGACCATGAGCTCTTCTACCACCTAGGGTATGAGGGTTTTGTGCACCTCTTCTTTGACCGGTTCTCCTCATAATTCTTGAGACACCACGGCCCTTACCCCACCATTCTACTGAATGCTTCATACCAGCCATCGGTCTTCTCTTACCAATATGTCGGCGGGAACCGTATGCTTGTCTTCGGTTAGCACGGCTTGATGCAACTGCGAGTTTGATTAAGTCCTCTCTTAAAGCACTATTAAATGAGTCCGGAAGAGTTACCTTTGAACCATCTTCGATGGAAATTTCAAAAGTATCTTGAAGACGACCTGCGTCTAATTCATCAGCGCTAATATTGTTTGTAATATCTTTAACAGCGACTTTCATTTTCAGGCCCCCTGCTTAGATGCTGTACTAACGTATGTAATCTCATAATCATGAAGTGTCTTGTCGCTTCCTCTAGTAGCATCACGGAATCTAATTAGACGCTTTGCTGGACCTGGGACACTTCCCTTAACTAGGATATAATCTGATTTAACTTCACCATAATGTAAGAAACCTCCTGCAGGAGTAATCGCATGATCTTCAGGAGATGCTATTCTTAGAACACGCTTGTTGTATTCTGTCCTTTGATGGTATCCTGTTTGACCGCCTTGCCTGATAGTCTTTCTTACATATCCAGTTCCGAAATCACCCATGTTACCATGTTGACGTCTCTTCTTCGAGTTTTTGTGAGATTGAAGTTTTCCACCGAATCTTCTGATAACACCTTGCCAACCATAACCTTTGGTTACTGCAACAATATCAGTCAATCCGCCTTCTTCAAAGGAATCAGCGAAAGAATATTCTTCACCAAGTTGCTCCTTAGCAAAGTTTAGTTGGTCAGACATTGAACCTCCGTCAAGACCCATTTCCATGACGTCTGGGACCTTTGTAGGGACTCCGGAAACTTCTCCTGGCTGGGTTGCAACGATAAGTCGAACTTCGCACAAGTCAGCGGATTCTAAATTAGCGAAGTGCTTCTCAGCATCATGCTCTTTTCTCTCAGGAAGTCTCTTGAACAATTCACTAAATGCTTCTGCTATTTTCTCTGCATCAGCCCATGCTTCACCCACAGCCTGCTTTCCATAAGGAGTCATTTGGTATCCTCTAACGCCAAGTATTCTCATTTTTGGACATTCAACTACTGTAACAGGAACTCTTACCTCTTGTCCAGCAGATGGGCTTCTAGGGTTCAAATCACGAGATAGAATATGGGTCATACCAGCTTTCCAGCCGGCAAATCCCTGTACTCTAACTTCGCTCGCATCGGTTGTAGGCCACGATTTTACATGTCCAAATGGTCGGTTAGCACGCTTTCGCGGGCTAAATGCCATAGATCCTCTTCGTGGGTGACTTCTCTTTGCCATGTCGGATTCCTCCTGTATTTATACAACGAATTGGCCCCACCGAAGGGGGCGTACGAGGGCTTTCAGGTCAAGAGAAGCCGTGACACTGCGCCCCATTCCGGCGAACCCGGAATGTGACTAAAGGGGTCCTCAGGGGATGGCCCTGTATGTCTGGCTACTCACCTTTGAGCATCCATCCGACTTACCTCCCATATATGAGTAGTTCGGTCATGATTGGGTTTCCGTAACTCGGTTTCTGCTATATCCAAATCAATACTTTTTGATTAAATTTTTCCAATATTTTACTAGGTAATTTTTTACATCATCCTTTTGAACCCTCGTCTAAAACGATACTACATGCCAACCATTGTTCATCCGTTCTTGAATGATGGTGTTGAAGCAAGAGCTTATCAAATTCGCTCTCTAAGGAATGCTCTAACCTCATCCAGTCTAATGGTAATGCCAACTGGCTTTGGTAAAACTGCTGTTGAATGGATGGCTATGGCTGAATTTTTATTGAAGAATGAAGGTAAAATTCTACTCATAGCACCAACAACAGGCCTTGTAGAACAACAGGAAAGAATGGCCAGAGAAATGATCAATTTAGATGACGAAAAGATTTGCAGATACACTGGGGAAATTGCACCAAAAAAACGTCCACAAATTTGGCATAATTCACAAATTGTTTTGGCAACTTCACAGGTTATTCGCAATGATGCTCAAAGCGGATCTATCGATTTATCTGAAGTATCGTTACTAATTGTAGATGAGGCCCACCATGCTACTGGAAATCATGCTTATGCACAAGTAGGAGATCTATACCTAAGTGCGAAACCTGCTGCAATGATATTAGCTGCTACTGCAAGCCCTGGGTCAAATGAAAGAAATATTTTGGAAGTGGCTAAGAGACTTGGAATTGAACGATTAGATGTTTCTCGAAGAGAAGAACCTCTTCTGCAACCGTATGGTGTTGAATTACACAACCAACCAATAAGAGTAGACCTTCCAGATGAACTGCTAACATTGATTTTTCCCCTGCAGTCTCATCAGAATGAAGAAGTTGAAAGATTGCAGAGAATGGGTTTTCTAGCACCTACTAAACATTTAACATCAAAAATTATCGAAGATGCCCACAGAAGTGCAAGTGCTGCAATACAAAGAAGAGATGCGAGAGGATATGATGCTGCAAGAAAAATTTCAGATGTTAGAAGAATGCATCTTCTAATTGATTTATTGAAAACTCAAGGTCTAAAATCTGCACTAAGTTATCTTTCCAGAGCTGAAGAGGATGGAAGAAGTGGAGAGAGAGGTACAAATCGATTTGTTTCATTGAAATGCATACATGATTTTAGAATTGCTGCCAAAGAATTACCAGAACTACACCCCAAAACTTCACAAGTCAAAGTAATGGTCAGAAATCAGATTGAGCAAAATCCAAAAAGTAAGATTTTAATTTTCACTGAGTATCGAGATACTGTAGAAAATCTGATAGAAGTACTCGACTCTATAGAAAATGTTGATGCTGATAAATTCATTGGTCAATCATCTAGAGGTAAAAGAAAAGGTATGAATCAAAGACAACAATTGGAGCAATTGAGAAAATTTAGAGAGGGGGAGATAAATGTCTTGGTTGCAACCTCGGTTGGTGAAGAAGGATTAGATGTTCCTTCGGCAGATTTGGTGATTCTATACGAGCCAGTCCCTAGTGCAATTAGAGCGATACAGCGTCGTGGACGAACCGCTAGACAATCGGATGGAACTGTAAAGACATTAATTACTAAAAATACAAGAGATGAATTTGTTCATTCAGCGGCAAAAATTCGGGAAGAAAGGATGTATACTCTTTTAGATACAATACAGAAACGAGGTCGGTTACCTAGAAGGCCTGCACCAACCAATGATGTATTAATTAATTTCAAGGTCAAAGACGATGATTTAGGTATAATCGATTCGGATGAATTTTTACAGATAGAAATTGAACGACTAGTATCTAATTTACCACTATCCAATGAAACTGAAAATTTAACAAATCAATCTAAAATAAAAACACTAGATGAACATATTCATCGAAATCCAAGTGACATAAGACCTAGAAATCAAACTGGTTTAGATTCGTTCATTAATAATTCAAAAACTGAAAACTTATCTAATAAAGATGCAAAATTACATAGAAAAAGGGAAGAATCTGTGTCTAGTGCTGCTCAGAAAGAAATTGAAGATTTAGTAGAAGACATTGAGAAAAAAATTATTCTCGACCACCGTGAATCTTCTTCGACATTAGCTGCATATCTTAGAAGTATGGGCATTGAAATTGAATTTCAGCAACTCGAATTTGGAGATATAAAAATCTCTGAACAAATCATAATTGAACGAAAGACGTCAAGGGATTTGTTAAATTCTTTAATCGATGGTCGCTTGATGAAACAATGCCATAAGTTATCTGAGAATTGCTCTAATCCATTGTTGTTGGTCGAATTGGGTGAAGTTGGAAGTTCTGTTCACCCAAATGCTGTTTTGGGAGCAATGGCTCACATCACTCTTGACATTGGAATTCCTGTAATGATGACAAAAAATACTTTGGAATCTGCACATTTTATTTCAATCGCTACTAAGAGAAATGATTTCAACGAAGTATTAGATAAGGCATCTAATGAATCTGTTGATAATCAGGAGATTGAAACAAAGATCGAAGCAGCCAAAAAAGAAATTAATTCATTACTTGACGACGATAATTATCAATCACCACTAATCGAAAGATGGAAATTAGATTTTAAAAAATTGAACCTCGATTTGATTTCTTCACTTATTGGAGTGAATCAAGAGATAGCATCTATTCTGCTAGAATGTTTTGGAACTATTGTTAGAATATTCACTGCCAAAAAGAGTGAACTGATAAGAATTTCAGGCATAGATAATACGATTATTGATAAAATATTACAACAATCTGAAATTAAATCATCCACCGATTAATTTCGCGCGAGTTCTTAATTGTGCGAATCTGTCAGGATAATGACCAAGAGCAAAAGCTACTAATTCAGCAAGATGCATAATCGGGATACTGGTGTCTTTCTTAGTCTTTTTACCCGCCTTAGTTTGGTAAGAATCTAAGTTGGCATGTGATACTGTACATGCACTAACAATTACCTCAGCGCCGTTAGTCTTGGCATCTGAAATTACTGAGGCTATCAAAGACATAACTGGTTTTTCTAATGTTAGTAATGAGGGAGCCCCTACACTTTGGCACTTTAGATCATACTCGACAGGAGTTCCACCTAATGCTATAATCAGTTGCTCCATGTATGTTGGCATGAATGGATCGTCCCCTGAGCAAGAACCTTCTTTTTGCATGTATGGCCCGTAATAAGCAGCAACATTTAGCTGGATTGGGTTTACTACAGCATCAGTAATTTTTTCAAGCCCGATTTCCTCAACTAGATAATGTAAAAGATGCCATGAAGATACATCTCCTGAATATTCAAAACCTGTAGAGCGGGCAATCAAATTATTTAATTGAGCAGTGTAAACTGGATCAGATTTCAAATCTTCAATTGTGTCGCACATTATACTGTGGCTGGTAGCACAAGTTGTCATCACATCAAGTCCTTTTTGCTCTGCAAGAGCAAGATTACGAGCAACTAAGGCATGTTGAAGTTTAGGGGATGCTTGACTGATGATATTTCCGCCATCACTACTTGCCTTTGGAATCTCAATCAATTCAATACCTAGAGACTTGCACAAAGGTTGGATACAATCTTCAACCTCAACAGATGCTGCTCTAGCAACATTACCTGGATAATATACAATTTTTGGCATATTAGCACCTAGAACCTCTGATCGATTTCATTGAATAATCCTACAACTTGATGGTGGTCTTTCACCTTTCTATTGAACATATTTGGGATCTTACCAATCCCCGCAGGTGGCAAAAGCAGTGCTTGAAGACTTCTAAATGGAGGAGTACCATTCCTCGTAAAACCAAGAACCATTCTTGCTGAGACGCCATCAAAAACATTGCTAATCAATCCAACAGGACCTAGAACTTGCCGATAAAGGGTAGTTTCGTTCAAGTTACCTGTCCACTTAACACTTCTACCATACCACTTCACTAGTCTTCCATGAGGTCCACTGTAATTGGTTTGGTTTAGTATGTATGAACGGACACTATTCAGACCTTTTGCCGCAGTCTTACCTTCAACTCCGTATCTAGAAATCGATGCCAAATCTGCTTCTCCCCAAACTCCTGTAGCACTATTAAGTGTAGAAATTAGAGAATCCTTGTATTTATTTCCTGCGCGTGGATCAATTACTCTATTCCATCTCTGAAGATGAACTCCTGGCCCTTCATACTTCGAATCATACGTAGCAGTATCCGACATTGAATGTAATAAATACAATGAACCTACATCGTTTACAGAATGAAGAGTAAGTGCTTCTTCAGAAGTCATAGTGCCTATTGCTGAACCATTGAGAAGATATTCTCCCTCTCTAGGTTCTGAAACCATCCACGGTTTGACTTTCGAACGATTCTCTTCAAACTTAGAGAAATCTACTACCAAATCTCTAATTATTGGATAACCCGAAAGTGGCTCAATCTTTAATCTACCAGTGCTACTAACTAATTGTGAAACTGATGCTAGGTCTGCTAGAACTAGACGGTTGTTGACCCTTAAGCCGGAGGTTGAACTACCTGTTCCGTTTCCTGCCCTAAAAGAAAAACTTCCATCAATATCATTTTTTACTGCATATAATAAATCTTGAATTGAAGCATTAGCTGGAACTGAACATTCCACAACATCCCATCCAGACTCAGAAGTTGCCGGGCAATAACGGAAAAGTTCCAAGGTGACTTGTAATTCTGTTTTGTCGATTATACCCGGAGCGAAATCTCCTGAAGCGACTTCTTCATCACCACTAGTCCCATAGGCAATCATCTCATCGAGAAGTTCTATTTGCAAAGTTCCAGAAGAATCTACGCAAGCAATTCTCGGTAATGCTTCGGCGACCCAAACAGCCCATGGTGGATCAAAATCTACATCGCACAGTTGAATTGAATGAACTCTGTTGGCTCCCAATGATTCATATTTTGAGTCCCAATCAAGTCCTGCTTTACAGAATTCATCATATGCAGTGTCTCCAATAGCGCAAACACTGAAACTCACGCCGCTTAAAGAGGGTGATTGAGAGTTTACAGACTGCCACAGTGATTCCGCATTATCTGGCATTTCACCTTCTCCCCAAGTAGAAGTGATGATTAGTGTTCTCTTGTGATTAGCAAGAGTGGCAGTATCAAAACCGTCCATGTCATAAACAGTTGGGATTAAGCCATAATTTTGTGCTAATTTAGCAGTTTTTTCAGCCAATCCAGCAGCATTACCGGTTTGTGAACCAAATAGAATTGCCAATGAACGATCTCCTTCCATCAATGCAGTTAGAGCCTCGCTACTGGAACCGGAAACAGATACTGCTTCGGCAGCAACAGGTTCAGCAGCAACTTCTACTGTTTCGGCTGCGGCAACTACTTCTTCTGCTCCATCTGAAACCGTCTCATACTTGATAATCTCAACCGGACAAGCCTCTGCTGCTTCAATAATCAAGTCTCCATAGTCAGTTCCGAAAGTCCCCGCTAGTGGAGATTTACCCAGATTGCGGTCTAGTGTACCATCTGTTCTAACTGCGGCAAGTATTTGCGAGGATTCATCCGTAACAACAAATACTTCAGGAGCAACATCTTGACAAGCATCACAAGTGATGCAATCATCTTCAATCCAAACTTTTGCTATCACCGTCATAGACTCACCTAGCACTAAGCACTGACACACCCTAACGGCCGTAGTCTTTGAAGGTTGCTTGTTCACCTCTAATAGGAGCACGCTCAAAAGGGTATTTTTGATTGAACCAAATCACATATGGAAATCGCCCATATCACCCATTTCATCTCCCATAGAGACTCCTTTAGATGAGATTACATCGTCGATTCTCAAAATCATAATCGCAGTTTCAGTAGCGGATTGAATCGCCTGCTCAACGACACGCATTGGTTCAACAACATTTGCTTTCTTCATGTCAACAACTCCGCCTTCATAGACATTTATTCCAGCATGACTTTGTCCATCAGCATGAGCTTTTCTTAGTTCAATCAATGTTGTAACAGGATCTAGTCCAGCATTTTCCGCCAATGTTCTAGGAACAATTTCTAAGGCAGATGCGAATGCTTCAATAGCCATTTGCTCTCTACCGCCAACCGTTTCAGCATAGGTTCTCAAATCACGAGATAACGCGGCAAGGACACTTCCTCCACCAGTGAGAACTGCTCCATCTTCCCAAGCAACTGAAACAACTCCAACTGCATCATCAAATGCTCTTCTAATTTCATCTACAACGTGTTCGGTTCCTCCTCGAAGAAGTACTGAAACAGATTTTGCTTCAGGGCAACCAGTGATAAAAGTCATTTCAGATTCACCTATCTTCTTTTCTTCAACCCTCTCAGCATGTCCAAGGTCGTCTTTGGTCAAATCATCTAAATTGGTGACTATGTTTCCACTAGTTGCTTTGGAAAGTGCCTCCATATCGGATTTTTTGGCTCTTCTTATAGCAAAAATTCCTGACTTTGCCATGTAATGTTGAGCAAGTTCATCGATTCCTTTTTGGCAGATTAGAACATTTGCGCCAGAATTTTGAATCTTCTCCACTAGGCCCTTGATGTAATTTTCCTCTTCTTCAAGGAACATCGAAAGTTGATTTGGGTCTGTAATTTGAATCTTGGCATCAACTTCAGTCTTCTTTACTTCTATTGCTGAATTTACCAATGCTATTTTGGCATCCTTGATCGAACGAGGCATACCAGCATGAACTCTCTCTTTGTCAAGAATTATACCATCAATCAATGACGAATCTTTGATAGAACCACCCTGTCTTTTTTCTACTTTGATATCTGATAAGTCAACCAATCTTTGACTGCCATCAACCACACCTACAGCGTTCACTGAACGGACACAAATATCTGCCATAAATGATTTAACAGCACCAGCTGATTTACCGGTCAAGGCTGTTTTTGCAACTTCCATCAAAACTGAATCATCATTCTTGGTTTCAATACCATGACTATCGAGTAATCCTACAGCTTTTTCAGCCGCAAGTCTAAAGCCTTCACAAATTACGGTTGGGTGGACGTTTTGTTCAATTAGATCTTCGCTTCTCTTCAAAAGTTCACCTGATAGAACTACCGCAGTGGTAGTTCCATCAAAGCAATGCTGTTCTTGAGTTTTTGCAACTTCTATAATCATTTTAGCTGCAGGATGTTCTATATCCATTTCTTTTAGAATTGTTGCTCCATCATTTGTTATGACAACATCACCCATTGAATCAACCAACATTTTGTCCATTCCTTTGGGTCCAAGTGTTGATCTTACTGCATCAGCAACAGCCTTAGCTGC
>MDTE01053614.1_pt1 | contig 11024 bp, 7 predicted proteins | sample 811231 | NCBI WGS metagenome assembly MDTE01 (sample SAMN05326651, study PRJNA326480) | marine metagenome | isolation source: seawater | place: Indian Ocean: Red Sea | collected 2010 | reverse complement strand
TTTAAATAATCAAGATGCTCTCAATGTTCTTCTTGCATGTGATGTAAATATTGATATTTTAGAAGCAGAATTAAAAGAATTTATATCTAAGAATTGTCCTGAAAAGAAAGATGAAGCTGTAGAGATTCAGCCGACTTTATCTTTTCAAAGAGTTGTTCAAAGAGCTGTTTTTCATGTGCAGTCTTCTGGTACGGGAGAGGTATCTGGAGCTAATATTTTGGTAGCACTTTTTAGTGAAAAAGAAAGTCACAGTGTTTATTTATTAAAAAAACAAGGAATGACAAGACTGGATGCGGTTTCATACATGAGTCACGGAGAAGGTGTGGCAGAGGATGAGTCCTTTAATGAGTTTGCTCAAGAATCTTCAACTTCTTCAAGAGAATCAGGTTACCTTGGCAAGTATGCCTTAAACTTAAATAAAGAAGCAGAAGAAAACCGAATTGACCCTCTAGTAGGCAGAGATAAAGAAATTGAAAGAATCTCCCAAATCTTAGCCAGAAGATCTAAAAATAATCCCATTTTAGTAGGAGAATCTGGAGTAGGTAAAACTGCCCTCATCGAAGGTTTGGCAAAAAATATAGTTGAGAAAACAGCTGCACCCTCATTACAAGAAAGCGTCATTTATTCACTGGACATGGGATCCTTATTAGCGGGAACTAAATATCGAGGAGATTTTGAAAAGAGACTCAAAGGAATCTTAAAAGAACTTGCAGACATACCTAATGCAATTTTATTCATCGATGAAATTCACACAATCATCGGAGCAGGTGCTACTTCTGGTGGGGTAATGGATGCCTCTAATCTTTTAAAGCCAGTTCTTGGGAAAGAGGGTATTAAGTTCATTGGCTCAACAACTTTCAAAGAATATAGAACTATTTTTGAACAAGATAGAGCATTATCTAGAAGATTCCAAAAAGTTGACCTAGTTGAACCTTCTGTTCAAGAAACCATAAAAATATTAGAAGGTCTTAAGAAGAAATATGAACAACATCATGAACTTAAATATTCCAAGGCCTCTTTAAAAGCGGCTGCTGAACTTTCCGCAAAGCATATAAATGATAAGTTTTTACCTGATAAGGCTATTGATGTTATTGATGAGGCTGGTGCAAGGTTAAGACTTAACTTGAATGTGAAAAGAAAGACGGTAAATGAACAGGATGTAGAAAGAGTCATTTCCTTAATGGCACAAATTCCTGAAAAAAGTGTTTCTACAAAAGATCGAGTATCTTTAGGAAAATTAGAAGAAGATCTTAAAAGAGTTATTTTTGGTCAGGATGAAGCTATCCAAAAATTATCAAATTCCATCATGATGTCTAGAGCTGGCTTAGGTGAAGAGGAAAAACCTATTGGATCATTTTTGTTCTCGGGACCAACAGGTGTTGGTAAAACTGAAGTCTCTCGTCAATTAGCAAAAATTTTAGGTGTTGAACTTATTAGATTTGATATGTCTGAGTATATGGAAAGGCATACTGTTTCAAGGCTAATTGGCGCACCTCCAGGATATGTTGGTTATGATCAAGGAGGTTTATTGACAGAAGCAGTGACAAAAAATCCCCATTCAGTAATTCTGTTAGATGAAATAGAAAAAGCTCATCCAGAGGTATTTAACGTTCTTCTTCAAGTCATGGATCATGGAATGCTTACTGATAATAATGGAAGACAAGCAAGTTTTAGAAACTGTGTTTTGATTATGACTACCAATTCTGGAGCTTTAGAAATGGCTAGAGAATCCATGGGCTTTCAAAAACAAGACAATACAACTGATGGTTCAGAAGTTATCAAAAAAACCTTTAGTCCTGAATTTAGAAATCGTCTTACTGCAATTGTTCAATTTGGTGCGCTCAAAACTGAAGTTATTCATACAGTAGTAGACAAGTTCTTAACTGAGCTTCAAGCACAATTGGATGAGAAAAGAGTTGTACTGGAAGTTGATAGTAAAGCAAGAAGTTGGTTAGCTGAAAATGGGTACGATGAAAAAATGGGAGCTCGTCCTATGCAACGACTCATTCAAGATGAAATCAAGCAAAAACTTGCAGAATCTATTTTGTTTGGTGATTTAGCTAAGGAAGGTGGAGTAGCTAAAGTATCGGTAAAAAGAGACAAATTGGATATCAAATTTCTTCCTCATGAAGAAAAAGAATTGACTTCTTAATTATTTTTCCCTGAAGGTAATTCTTCCTTTTGTTAAATCATAAGGAGTCATTTCAACCTTCACTTTATCTCCGGTTAGAATTCTAATGTAATTTTTACGCATCTTTCCAGAGATGTGAGCTGTTATTACATGCTCATTCTCAAGTTTCACTTTAAATGTTGTATTAGGCATGGTATCGATAACCTCGCCTGACATTTCAATTAAATCTTCTTTTGCCATAAAATCTAATTATGCCTGAGGAAAAAAAGGATAAAAAATTTAATTTAGTTGGCCTTCTTGGAATCATATTTATTGTCAACATATTTCTTGCAGTTACTGCTTACTTAATTGATTTAGTTTATTGATAAATTGGCTTCAAAATATATTGTCTGAATCATTTTTTGAGAGTATAAATATTAGATATTGTTTTTTTACGGGAGAAAATTATGTATTTTAAATACTTAATCATTTTGGGAGCCTTATTTTTAGTATCCTGTGGAGGTGGTTCATCTGTCGGTGGTGGTGAAAATCCTACTGCGAATAACGGACAAATTACAGATCAATTTCAAATTGTTGAATAAATTAGAAGGTTTATTATGAAAAAATTATTTTTAGTCACTCTATTTTTAGGCTCTATATCGATTCATGCACAAACTACAGATTATGACTCAGCTACGGTTGATACTTGGGTTGCAGGCAATCCTGCAAATGAAGCTGTTTCAATAGTTAATCAAATTATATGTTTCTTGAAAAATGCTACTGGGCCAAATGTAACAGAATTTCTTGGAAAGAAATTTAAGTCAGTTGTATATATGGCTGAATGTGAACAATCCAGTAGTGGGGGAGATCAAGATGCTTCTAGAGGAACTGGTTCATCTTCTCAATCTGCTGCACAAGGGGACACACAGAGTTCTTCAGCTTCATCAGGACAAGAAGCTAGAGATACAATGATTGTTATTAATGATCTTGCAACTAGAGCTCTTGATTCGGATCCAATAGTTAGTAAAGCTTGGGTTCTAATGCCTGATACAGATGGTGGTGTTGGTCCAGATAGCGGTGACAGAGAAATCTATCTTGAAAATACCATAACTTCTGGCGTTTCTACAGCAAATCCCTATGGAGCTTTTACCATGAACTATACCATGACCAATGCTGAAGCAGGGTTTTTACCTCAAGGAGCAACTGTAGGAGAGGGCTATTTGAATGTTTCTGGTACAAAAGCTGAATTCATTGAAAGAACATTTGGAAATAGTGAAATGCAGGCTTACGCTGATTTTAGCCAAACAGAAGAAGGAGATGTAAAGGGAGTAATTGTTAAACCAGGAGGTCTTCAAGTTGGTGAAGATATACAATTGTTCAAAACTTTTTATGCTTTTAATGTTGATAAAAGTGAAAATCTTTATTGTGAAAAGTTTTTGAGTGCCCAAAAAATTACTTTTGATGATTCAGCATATCAAATTGCCCTGCAATCTGATGCAGCTATATCTGGAGCAACTTCGTTTTTGAAACCTGAAACTGGCGAAAATTTAGATGATTCTGAATTAGCCACTGCTGGAATCTCTACTACTCCAAAATGTCTTTCAACAGCAGCTAGTCAGAAAAAGAAATCAGTTTGGCAATATGGGGTATATACTCAGCAAGGAGTAGAATATACCGGAGCCTCGGAAACACTTAGGGCTCCATTTCCAATATACGATTTAACTTCTGGAGGAAAAGAATTAAGAGGCTATGCTTCCGATTGGGGAGTTCATATCGATTATGAAGTTACAGATGCAGAGGCTTTAGCTGCTAGTTGGAAAAATGAACAAGATTCATCGGATACCAATACCTATTCTCTATCAAAAAATTATTTAAAGGTCGAAAAATATACGAATTCTTTCTTAAAATTAGATGACATTCATAAAGTAAGAGTAAGACTTTATATAGGTTGGGCTAATAGCACTGCTGAAAAAGCTAAATTTAATAATCTTGGTTTTGTTGATACCAATTTTTCTGGAGGTAACTATCCTGAGTATGAAGGTTATTGGGATAAAGATAATGATGTATTTTGTTTTGACACCAGAATCAATTGGGCTGCAAATTCAGATAATATTGACTCATTATCTGGAACTTGCTCTGCTACAACAACAAATAATACCAATAGTTCAGGTTCTGTAGTTGTGTTCACTGGTGCGCAATGGTTTGCGCAAATGGGTGACTGGCACAGGCTTCATCTTTGGTCTCCTGAAACTGGATCTGACTATGCAATTAACAAAGTCACTGCAGCATCGCCTTCAACAGTAGATTCGAATGCAGTTCCTGTTGTTGGTATTAGAGTTCAATCTAGAGAGTGGATTGATTTAGAAGATATTTCAGCACCAGGAGCGGTTGAAAAGACTTTTATTTGTTTGAGACATTGTCCAACTGTTGCCGGCGTTAATGCTTCTGCAAAAGCTGCTTTAGACAGAATTGAATCAAGTGGGACTTCGAATGGAAGCCCACATGCTTCTCCTTATAATGCTGCCATTGGATCACATTACAAAGCCGCAGATTATGCATCAACTACACCAGATGGACGAATCGATGATTTCTATGGAAATGGATCGCATTTATTTTTTCAAACTGGTGATCACTTTGATGATAGCTCTGTATATCTGGGTGATGCAAATAATTCCGATGATGTTGCATTATATGTAGTTGATGAAGGTAAGTTTTATGCAGGTTCTGCATCGGCAAGTAATGAAGTAACCTGGTCAACAGCTGTTTTAGGAGCTGAGTTAACAGAGGCTCAAAACTATACAGATGAACAAGGTTTAAAGCCTTTTCTTGGTCAGAAGTTAGAAACCTTGCTTAGAGGTCACCGTATTCAAATGACGGATTACGATGCAACTTATAATCCTGGTAGAACCAGGGATATGGGATGGGCAATTGAATCTGGACTCATGGTTGAAAATACTGAAGGAAATAGAACTAAATTAGAATGTGATAAAACTGGCACACCAGCTGCATATTTTAAATTTGGAAATAATAAGGATCATCCAAGGATTGTTACAATTAAAGGAAATGCTGCGACTGCAGTGAGACTTTGTTACAACAAAATTAGGGAAGGATTTGATGGAACTTACTATCGCTTTTTTCTAAAACCAAAAGCTCAGTGGACAATAAAAACGGGAGGTCAAATAGTAAATTTCTTCAAACCGGAAATAATGTATTTTGATACATCTCAAATAGATACTGCTGGAGAATTAGCTGCATCTAATATTCAAGACAAAGATAAAAATAAAATTATAAGGCTTGAATTCAACGGAGCAAGACAACTCTGGGGAATACCAGGAGGCGTCTGGGATTTTTGTAAAAATGAAGCAAAAGGTGCACAAGTTAAACAATGGAATGGAGATTGTTACAGATATATTGACAGATTTGTAATTCCTGACGGTTTAAACATTAATACAAAATCAGATGGATCAGGTACTAGCTATAAAGTAAAAGCTCTAGGCATTGATGAGTTTTTAACTCCTACTTCGAATCCTGCGAATATAGGAACTATGTTTGATGGGCTTACAGTAGATTTACTACCAGATGATAGCTTTCTGAAAAATTTAAGCCCTAAGGGCGGAAGTAATTTCATAGGAACAAAACCTACAGATGCTGAGCTTGAGGGTTCTGGAAAAGCTCAGATTATTCATGGTAAGAGGGTATCTTCTGGTGGTTAATATCTGAATAAAAGTTTCTTAAGTGATTGGTATTCAATTTAAAAAAGCCTTCTTCGGAAGGCTTTTTTTTGGTTGAACTTTTTTTTTATTTAAATAATATTATTAAGTAATACATAGGAGAGAAATGAAATATACAATTGCATTATTTTGCTTGATACTCCTTTCTTGCGGAGGCGGAGGAGGGTCCAACCCAACAAATCCTGATTCTACAAATCAAATAAATTTTAGAGGTACAGGCGGAGATTTTCAGGCAGCTCAACCCATTGATATCGATTAGGAGAAAGTAATGAGATTTAAAATTATAGTGACATCTTTTATCTTCTTTTTTCAAAATTTTATCTTTACAGCTACAGATTTTGAAACTGATGAACTTGATTATTATGTTCAAGGTCAAGACTTAAATGCTTCGTTATTTGCAATTAATAACTCAATTTGTTTTTTGGTTCTGGGGGTTTACAAGGGAGCCTTATTTAATCAAGACCCTTACAAAGTTCACACCTCAGATGGATATTGTCAAAAGGCTTTTTTGGAAGATAAAAAATTAAAAGACTCTTCTTTGCTAAACCAAAGTATTGGTTCAGGAGAGATGAATGTTGAAACAGGAACATTTTCAAACATAAATTTTAATGAAGCTATTTTTGATATCGATGCAACTGGACCGATGTCAGAAACTGATCCTTTGAAGGTAAAAGTTTGGAGTCACATAAACCGAGGAAGTGAAGACGGTAAAAGATTGCCAATGAAGCTTTGGTATGACTTTACAGCTAGAAAACTCAACTGCACTAAAGAAAGGATTGCCGCAGGAATAGAATGTTCAAAATTCGGAAACTATACTGTCTATACTTCATTTGCTCCGTCAACAAATACTTGGGAGGACTTAGAGGCCGGATTTAAACACTTGGGTCTAAATCAAGCAGACAAAACTTCAGGTATGTCTTACATTGATGTAAGAGATACGACGATAAATTTTGTTGCTCACCAAGGAGATAAATCATTTAACTTGAGTCTAAAAAGCGAAGGAGATGTTTCTACCGGAGTTTTTGAAAAATGGCGTTTTATGGGTACTTCTCCTTGGAATATTGGATATATGTTCTACAACAACTATGCTAAAGGTGTATCCTGTATGAAATATAAATATGCAGATTTTTTAATTTATATTTATCCATTTAATGAAGCAATAGGTTTTGCAGATCCAAATCATGCTAGTCAGTACAATTTTATGGATCCTGTGAATAAGTCAGGTCCGAAGAAAGTAAAGAATATTCAAGATTACTATCCAACTTCAATAGTTACTGATACAGATGCTTTTTATCAGAATATTCTTAATAACCAATATCCTGGAGCAACAAAATTTGGCCCAACTGGAAGCGGTGAAATCAACGAAGCTTGTTACACCATGGAAAAAACCACAGCTAATAAGATAGTGGACTACTATGGGGTATACGATAGCAACGGGAAAAGAATTGACCTTGAAAATAGACCTTTTTCTATTATGGCAACAGCACAGGGCGAAAATGATTTTCCAGATTCAAAAATGTATAGTTTTGCAAGTCATCACGGAGTATGGCTTGACTATAGATTTAAATCTTATGTTGATGAAAATACAGAGTGGACGGCATATGGTCCAAATGTGCCCGCAAGCGCAGCTGGGAAAAAATTTACACTTAAAGAAAATTTTCTTTCTGCTGAAAAGGTAACTTTAATTTACTCTGCTCTAAATAGTATCGATAAGCATAAGGTACAAATGTGGTTCTATGATACTCATTGGGATACAGAATTTAAAAATCTGGGTTTCTGTGGAAGAGATGGTCAGGACAAAGATGGAAATGCATGTACCTTCGTACAAGAACACATTGGATATTATGACAAAAATCTAGATATAGACGGAAATTCAGCAACCAAAGGAGGCTTTGTTTTTGATAAAACTTTTAGTTGTGATAACTCTGGGTGTACTGAGACCGTTCTTACGGGAGCAAATATAAAAAGATTTGAAAATTCTCAATGGCTATCAACAATGGTTAAGACATATGGCTCGTCAAACTATGTAAGAGAACTTCATCTCTACAACAGAGATACTAACTCACATCTATCCATAAAAGAAAATACTTTAAGAAATCCTACTTCTAGTTCTGCTGCTAATGGGTTAAAACAAGAAATTAGACAAAATGTTGCTTTAAGTGACTTGCCAACTGCTTTATATTGCTTAGAAAACTGTATCTCACCTTCAGCACTTAATAGCACTTTTGATAATGCTTTGGATGCTGCAAAAGACATTGATGAAAATGCTAACCAGACGTGGGCATGTTCAAATTTAGCAGCTAATGGGACGTGTTTAAACCCAAGAGCTGCATTTTCCAGTGTTCATTACGAAGTGGGACCTTATATTAAATCTTCTGAAGTAGATGGTTCGGGTAATCTAGTTATTGATAGAAATCATGATTCAACGCCCGACTATACAGAAACTAACGCTGCTAACAGATACTGGGATGGAATTAGAGATTCTCAAAAAATAACTTATACGAGATCTGGTGATGAAATTTATGTTGGTGCTATAACGCCAACAAACCAATTAACTTTCCACACAAATGCTTCGGCAGTAGACAATAATAAAGCAAGAATCTTGGGACAAGCTAATATCTATGCTTATCTAGAAGGCGCTAAAATTTCAAATCGGCATGGTCATGAAACTAATTTAGTTTGGGGGATATGGGGGGGCAGACTTCTTCCTTCTTCTTCATTAGCTCAAGCCGAGTGTGACAAAACTTTTCATGATTGGGATGCCGATACAAACAGCTTTGATGAATATGATTATAGGCCGAGTTGGAATGAAGCTCAGTCAGGAGAAACTAGATATTGCACACAAAAACTTAGAGATGGCTCTGTAACAGAGTGGTATCATTTAAATGTTCAAGTCGCTCCAAGATATGATCTTATGGACGGAACAAATGCTGTCACTTTTGATTCTCCTAAAATATTTAATTTTACTGTTCCAAGTACGAGTGATTATCCAACTGAAGAACATGGAAAGAATTATAGACTTCATTTCACTGGAGATGAGCGTTATGGACTTCAAGGAATACCGACTCACAGAATTGATTTAATGACTGGAGATGCAGTTTCTCCAGCTGAACCCTGGACAAATAATCATAGATGGATTCCTAAGCTTGTAATAGGAAATGGCGCAACGGTAAGAGAAGTAGATAGACTAACTGGTCAAGAAACAGGAAATACTTTCAGAATAAGACCATTGAGAGGTCAAGCTTTCCTGAAGCCTCTAACAAAAGATCAAGCATTAGCCCTTATTGGTGGAGGTATTTCTGAGATACCATATGATACAAGTGCTGCGATTGCGAGTGTAGATAATTTAAGGGATGTAAGTCCATCAGGCGGAGCGAATAGTATTGGAGCCACTCCAACTAATTTATTAAATAACGCTCCTTGTGTAGTAGATGGAGTACCCGCAACGGAAGTTTGTACAACATTTCCTGCATGGTCTGTTTCTCCATCAAATCAATAATCTATAAATTAGATATGAATTCGTTTAGAGCATCTCCAATTTCTTTTGGAGAATGCTCTTGAATGAAATGATTCCCTTTGACGGTTATTTCCTTTAAGTTTCTCCAACTTCTCACATATTCTCTTTGATTACCGACTAAGATACTTCCTGGATCAGCATTTATGAAGAGTTTAGGAATATCAGAGTCTTTGTGAAATTCTCCATTTTTAGTTACTTCATCAATAACTGCTTGAGGTGAATCGTCAATAGGAATTTGTCTTGGCCAGGTTAGAGTAGGGCGTCTATCTTCACCTGGATTTTTAAAAGGCCTAATATATTCAGTTTTTTCTTCGTCAGAAAAACCATTAGCTGAATCATTCAAAAGAATTCTTTCGACGAACACATTCTTTTCAAGAACTATTTCTTCTCCAGCTTCAGATCGCATTAATTGAAATATATTTCTTGCATTTTCAGGCCAGTCGTCCCAAGTCATTGGCATGACGATTGCCTCCATAAAAGAAATAGACTTTATCTTATCCGGATTTTCTCTAGCATATTGAAAGCCCATAGCAGACCCCCAATCATGAATAACCAAGTTAATTTCATTTCCTAAATCTAATGAATCTAGTAAATTTGAAAGGTATTTATATTGTCCATGGTATGCATAATCAGGATTATCTTCTCCTTCCAGCTTTTCTGAATCTCCCATACCAATTAAATCCGGAACAATTACTCGACCTAAATCCATTACGTGTGGAGTAATATTTCTCCATAAGAATGAAGAAGCAGGATTACCATGAAGAAAAACAATAGATTGTCCTGAGCCCTCATCGATATAAGCCATTTGTTTTCCTAATATTTCCATATATTTCTTTGTCATTTTTTTTCTCCTTATAAGATGACATTTAATATATCATTAAAAAATTAAAATTTAAGCAAATCAGATGTTTGATCCTAACCAGAGAAGTAGAGCTTTTAATTTAGCTTTAAAAGCTCAAGAGATTTTTGGTCTTATAATAGGAGTATTTGTCTTTTGGTCTATTTGGGCAGTTTTTTTCTCAAACATCGAATATGTTTTTATATCTAAGGTATTGCTTACACTTATTTCAATTGGATTTGCCTCAGTAACACCTTTAATAGATTTTAATGAATCTCATGCAACAAATCCTTTATGGACAGGTCATGCAAGATTTCATCTAGTTTGGCAGGTTAATGCAATGATATTGAGCTCTTTTCTTTCCCTATACTTAATATGGTTTGTAGGAGACTCATTTAGTCTAGTACTAGTGCTTTGCATTATTTATCTTTGGGTGATTGCTTTTGCATTAACAGTGATCTCTATGTCCTTATATGATGGGGAATTGAATGATATTAATGGTGTTCCTCCTATAAGAACTACTTTTTTTGGAAAATCTATTGAGATAGATAGGAACGTACAAGCTATTTCTGGAGTATTTGTACTAAACACTTATTCTTTGGCCCTATTTCTTATTTAACATAATATATATTATACGAATATAAATATACTTTATTTGCTTAGCTTAAAGGCCTTCCCTATTTACAAAATAATCAAAAATATGTTTTTTCTACTAGCTTATCTATTGCAATAAGATCCTTTTGACATTTATCTAGGAATATATGTAATTTATTATCATCAAAGTTTTCAAATGATGCTGTATCAAATCTTAGTCTTAAAGTTCTAATC
>MDTE01035763.1_pt1 | contig 11024 bp, 7 predicted proteins | sample 811231 | NCBI WGS metagenome assembly MDTE01 (sample SAMN05326651, study PRJNA326480) | marine metagenome | isolation source: seawater | place: Indian Ocean: Red Sea | collected 2010 | reverse complement strand
TGGTATCCAGAGGAACATTACAGCAACGCTCACTATAAAAGTAGCCTCTCCGACTGTCCAAGTTTCGGCATAGTTGGAGATTCCTTCTGCTAGAACGGTCCATGGAGTGTTGCCAATACCAGCAGCTATGAGTAGTGAGTCGCCAAGGCCGAATAGAATTTCTCCAAACACCAGAATGGCCAATGTAGAGCTCTTTGGACTCAAGGACATTGGATCTGGAGAGCTCCACCAAACGGTTGGTACCTTCTTGGCAGGTCGAAGGATTTCCAAAAGATCCATGTTCCACGAAAGGCGTCTCATGCTTGAACCCAATCGTAGTATTCTTTCGTAGATTGGGCAGACCACCAGATAATCTGTGGAAGCTCATATGGGTGTTTGGATATAATTTCAGAAATTAATTTATTTTTTTTCGGCTCAGAGGTCGTTATTTTTATATCCCATTCCGGAATATTCTGAGTTCTTTCATCCCATCGAAAAATGGAGTTGATTCTATTTACCTTCACGCAAGCAGCTAGATTTGAGTCGATTATTGGTTGGCACCACATTCCCACTTCTGCTTCATTCATTTCTCCAGATAGGGTTGTCTGAACTATCCACACGGTCTCACTCATAGAGTGTCCTAGTGTCGGTTACTGAAGAACTCCATGGCATAATTTGAATGATGAGTGCCCATGTGGATATTTCATTATGGAGTCTTGGAGCGAGCCGATAGAAACTGGTGAGGTCCCTCCAGACGGGTCAATTTTTGATGTGATCGTGGTCGGAGGAGGGCCCAGTGGATCGGCAGCTGCCGCTTACAACGCCATGAACGGCTGTAAGGTACTACTCATCGAGAAGGAAGTCTGGCCAAGAGACAAAGTCTGCGGTGACGCTGTAGGTGGCAAATCACTTTCCCATGTGAAGGAGCTCGGAGTAAAGGAAATGGTGGAAAAAACGCCTCATTTCATGGTTGATTCGATAGTTTTCGGAAGTGCCAATGGAAATTCGGTAAAAGTGATGCTGCCTCAAGATGAGTTTGAGAAAAAGATGGCAGGGTACTCTCTACCTAGACTCCAGTTTGACTATATGATGTTCAAAAAGGCGACAGATATTGTGTTGGAGAACAGAGGTGCGGTAATTCAAGGATTCAGCGTAAACGATGTACACGATGACAAACAGCGCATAACGGGAGTCTCGGGTCGGTTTGGTAAGCGTGGCGAGGAGGGGCCGACGTTGACCTACTCTGCCTCATTGACGATCGGAGCTGGAGGCTATAGGTGTCCCGTTTCCACCAAGCTGGTTGAAGATTTACACGGAGAGCCCATGAGAGATGATGACCATTATTGCGGGGGATACAGAGAGTACTGGGAGAACGTGGGTGGGTTTGAGGGTAGCCAAGGACCAATAGAAATTCACTTCATAGAAGAGGTTATTCCGGGATACTTCTGGATATTTCCGGTCCAAGAAGGCCTTGTCAATGTGGGGATAGGGATGGTAATATCTGAACAAAGGAAGCAGAAGGGAGCGGACAAATCTCTGAAGAAGAAGCAGAGATGGGTTATCGAGAATCATCCTGTCTTCAAAGAGAGATTCAAGGACGCAAAACTGGTAAAGGGTTCGGAAAGAGGATGGCAACTTCCCTTTGGTTCACCTCGTAAATCGCCCCCATCCTTCCAACCTAGAAGATCAGCAGGAGCAGGGGTCATGTGCGTTGGAGATGCTGCGAGTCTTGTAGATCCATTCAGTGGCGAAGGAATTGGGAACGGCCTTGTTTCAGCAAAGATGACCTCCAAATACTTCGATAAAGAGCTCCATTCAGAAGGATTTCCCGAGGAGGCGGCACAGGAATACATGGAAGATCTCTGGAAGACTTTGGGTAAGGAGCTAACTAACTCTTACAGGCTACAGAAGGTGGTAAAGTGGAAGAAAGTGATGAACTGGTTCGTGGGAAAGGCGTCAAGGAAGAAAGAAATGGGGGACATGCTTACTGGGATGATTGCAGACAAGGAGGCTCAGAAGGCACTTTGGAGTCCTTGGTTCCTGTTCAAGACTATATTGCTGCCGTGATGTGATATTATCGTGGGCGTAAGAATAGACGAGTCTCTTGGTGGAATCGAGGCGGTTTTTCTTGATCTAGATGGGACAATATACCTAGGAGATTGTCCAATTGATGGGGCGTTAGATTTCCTAGATCGTCTGCAAAATAAACGAATAACCCGTTTTTTCCTTTCCAACAACTCAAGCAAGTCAGTCGCTCAGTATTTAGGAAAACTACGAAACATGGGCATTACGGCAACCAAGGAAGAGGTGCTTCTATCCACTCACGACCTGATATCATGGCTTTCTGAGAAGAGAGTGACTAAGACTTACTTAGTTGGGACTGAAGGTATGAGAGAGATGCTTAATCAAAGTGGGTTGGAGACAGAATCCGAAGACCCAGAGTACGTCGTTCTTGGATACGATACCGAAATTACGTATGAAAAAATATCGACAGCATCAATACATCTTCACAAAGGTGTACCACTGGTTTCTAGCCATCCCGATATGGTTTGCCCCTCGCCAGACGGTGGGCTACCTGATACTGGGGCTTACATGGCTCTATTCGAAGCCACTACAGGAGTAAAGCCTGTACACGTGTGCGGTAAGCCAAATAAAGGGATGATACTACACAAAATCCGTCATTTGGGTCTGGATCCCTCCAAATGCGCGATGGTGGGAGATAGGTTGTACACTGACATGGAGATGGCCGAAAGAGCGGGTGTTCATGGAATACTGGTATTGAGTGGCGAGGCATCTGCCTCCGATCTTGCTTCTAGCAGCCTAAAACCGTCGCTTGTTGTTGATTCTGTAATGTCTCTGGCGACATAAAGTATGTAGCAACGGGGATTACAGAATTACATAAGCAAAATATGTCGGGGTTGGCTTATGGAAAGTGAGGCTGATCCTTCAGTTTTTGAAGAACGGCTGTACTACAAGATAGGGCTGTTTGTTCACGACTACGCCAACGTCGTACTAATCAGCTCCCTTCTGCTATGTGCTGGGCTAGGGTATATGATAACACTAGAGCCAAAGTACATTGAAGGATACGGGGAAGGAGATCTAGAATCTGTTGATGGCTGGGAGGCTGCCGGTGAAGGTTTCTCGGATCCCAACGAAACGGCCTTCGAGTCCTTCCATGTTCTTTTCCATCATCCCGGCCACTCGTACAACGATAGCGAGGTTATATCTGCTATTCAGTCCACAATAGAGGTACTAGCAATCAACAAGGATGTGGATTTGGACGTTCCATGGGAAACAAATGAGGCAAATCGCTCCTCACTAGTAAGCGAGGTTGATCCCTCATGGTCTAGGGTCTACGTTAAAGTTAATATGAACAGAGAAGATTCTAAGGTTCTGCTGAAGGATATTTACCAGGAAATAGAGCTGCCTAGAGATGCTCCAGAGGGAATGGAGAAGTACCTCACAGATAGCTTGGCGATAGACATAACCTTCGACTTGGTACTGAAGGAGGAGCTACTAAGGGCTGAGTTGATTTCAGCTCCATTGACTATCATAATTCTGTTATTCGTTTTCGGCACAGTTGTCTCTGCAGGCCTCCCGGCACTATCCGGAATATACACAGTAATTGCTGCAGTGGGGATAATCCACGGCCTTACCTATGTGGTGGATGACCTAACTGTTTACGCCGTGAACATTGTTTCCCTATTGGGGATAGGTTTGAGCGTTGATTATTCTCTTTTCATTGTTAACAGATTTAGAGAGGAGATGGGAAGAGGACACGACAAAAGGGTTGCGATTGCGATGACTAGCGCGACTGCCGGAAGAGCGATTCTTTTCTCTGGACTAACCGTGGTTGCTGGCCTCACTGGAATGCTGTTTTTCGAGAATACAGGATTGCCTTCCCTGGGATGGGGAGGCATTTGTGCGACTCTAGTCGCACTGACATCCTCGGTTATTCTTCTGCCCTCAATTTTAGCCATACTTGGAGGGAGAATCAACTCATTGAAGGTGCCATTCGGACTCAGTACGGAGGTATCAGATGATGGTTTCTGGTCAGATCTTGCCAAGAGAGTGATGGATAGGCCTTTCTCATTCTTAGTCCCGTCTGTTCTAATCCTCTTGGCCGCAGGGGCTCCATTCCTTCAGGCAGAATGGGGAATAACATCTTGGAGAGCTTTGAGTCCAGATAATGAGGCTAGAAGCGGTATGGAGTTGACCGATGAGAAATGGCCCTTAGAAGTATCAAACACTGCTTTGGTCGTTTACGAAATTCAACCGGAAACTGATGTCTTTTCGGAGGAAAACATCAGACAATTACACTCATTTTCAAAGGATATACTAGAAATTGAAGGGGTAAACTATGTTTTCACCTACGCTCATTTCAACTCAACATGGACTGAGGATGAAGTGGTGAACTTTTGGGACAGATCAGGAGATGGGGATTTGCCTCCAGAGCAAGCAGCATCCCTTCAGATGAATAGGAGTTTCTATTCCGCCACGGTTGGCGATGGGGTTGTTATTGTCCGGGTTGCGATAGAAGGAGACCAGAGCAGTGAGTCCTCCAGAGAGGTTGTCCAACAGATAAGGAGTCTGGAGTCGAAAGAAGGCCAATTTGGTGAGGGGTCAGAAGTTAATGTCGCTGGATTCGCGGCGTATAACCAAGATGTACTGGATGCGGTAAAAGAAAATCTGCCAATTGCGCTAATGTTCATACTCGCTTCCAGTTATTTTTTGATATTCTTGCAGGTAAGGTCAGTTATACTTCCTCTGAAGGCCCTCATAATGAACGTACTTTCTGTTAGCGCATCGTTCGGTATACTGGTTTGGGTCTTTCAAGAGGGGAACGGGGCTGAGCTACTCAACTTTACACCCCAACCTATAGATCCAACAACTCCAGTAATGATCTTCGCCATACTATTTGGATTAAGCATGGACTATGAGGTACTGATGCTTTCCAGAATCCACGAAGAATGGGAAAGGACTGAGGATAATACAATGGCCGTAGCCATGGGACTCCAGAAGAGCGGACGAATAATTACCTCGGCCGCTCTAGTTATGGTGACCGTATTCTCAGCTTTTGGTTTCTCCTCTGTCTCCCTGATGATGCAGTTCGGTTTCATGCTCGCACTTGGAGTGGCGGTCGATGCCACAATAGTTAGGGCACTGGTGGTACCTTCCACGATGAGGCTAATGGGGGATCTGAACTGGTGGGCGCCAGCATGGATCAAAGGTGTATCAGCGACCAGGGATACATAGGAAACTCAATCTCTGTCCCCCCGGTGGAGTTTCCATGACGGTACTAGTCACAGGGGCGAGCGGGTACATTGGAAGTCACATTGTTGCAAACCTACTTTCCAAAGGAAAAACTGTGAGAGCTACCGTTAGAGATTCCTCGGATCCCGAAAGAGTAGACCATCTAGCAGCCATGGAGGTAGAACATGAAGGTAGCCTGGAGATAGTACAGATGGATCTTTTAGACCCGGTCTCAGTAAAAAAGGCGGTTTTTGGCTGTAAAGAGGTGATTCATACTGCTGCGGTTGTTGTATTAAACTCAAAAAGGGCCAAGGAAAAAATTGTCGATCCAAGCGTTCTTGGGACCAAGAACGTTCTAGAAGCAATAGATGCTTCAGGTTCTGTAAATTGCCTGATCCATACATCATCGACGGCTGCTATCAGGCCGCAAAAATACGTTGATGGTCAAGTGCTTACTACTGATACTTGGGCAAAGGATGCGAATATCGAGGAAAATCCGTATGGTTATGCAAAATATTCAGCCGAGATGCTGGTTAGAGATTGGCACAAATCCAAAGATGATAGTTTTAGAATGGTGACGATCAATCCCTGTGTCGTGCTCGGCCCTCCTCTATCAAAAAGGCACCTCAGAGGAAGCCCATCTTTCGTCATGATGCTTTTGAACAGAGAAATCCCATTCGTCATTCCGATGCACATGAGCATAGTGGATGTAAGAGACGTAGCTGAAGCTCATGTTAGAGCCATGACAGAAGGAGAGCAAGCGGGGAGGTACTTGGTCGTCTCCGGTCAAATGTGGTGGAAAGAAGTTGCTAGTACCATCAGAACCGCACACCCAGATTTACCAGTACCAACTAGGCAGATTCCCTATCTATTGTCTCTAGTAGTATCCATCTTTCACCCAAAGGTAAGTTTGTCTTGGGCGCTTACTCATTTAGGGAAGAGGCTGTTCTGGGATGCGACCCCTGCTGAGAATGATTTAGGCATGAAATGGTTAAGTCCGGAGCAATCATTGCTAGATACGATTCCAACGATCTTAGAAAATAATTGGCATGATGGGAAAGCTAGATCGAAGAAGTAGTTTCAATCGTTTGTCAAATCCTCATCTTGTTCCCAGTGGGTATTTCTTCTGAACCAGAGAGTGCCTGCTAGGATTATTGATGCGAATCCAAGCACTGAAATAGCCATAAAAGCTGTAATTCCGGATGATTTGTCACTATAAGATTCTGTCTCTACTAGGAATGACGGGATCTTGCTCTGATCGTAAACTGGACGGATCATCACAAGTTCTGATGCTTCTTCTTGGTCGTAAAAATCGGATGGCACTGCGGGGTCTAGATCCGAATAGCCATCGAATCGGAGCGGTACCTCAACAAATCGGTCCTCTGATAGATCAATAGTCAACAGTACATCAAAAGTATATGGCACCCTAGGTTCCATGAATTCCGAGCCTGTGATAACACTAGTAATTGGAAGAGATATTGCATTCCCCGTCACATCAAACTCTGTCCATTTTTCCCAATGCTCAGAGTTTACCTCAAGAACAATGTAAATTGTATCACCGACAAGAGTTCCTTGTCCTTGTGCATCATCATCACCATCCGAGCCTAGGTCCACATTGGGCCTAATCTGAGCTATTTGCGCGGTATCTGTATCCCAATCGAGAGAGCTGAAGGATATCTGCATCTCGTAAGTTCCGTTGGGGACCCACATGTAGTGTCTGTCCTCGGTTGCATAAGTACCAAAAGTACTGGTGGGTCCATTGTTGAAATGACTCCATTCTCCCTTCCATGCATGCCTAAGTTGATCGGTTTTGAGAGTTATTGGACTCGTTTCCATGATTTCCTCATAATGGTCATACGCGTCCCAGACTGTAATTTCGGGGTTGTCAATAAAACCATCTCCGTCTGGGTCTCTCATCACTTGGGTCGTTATAGCCAGGGCAAGTGCTCGATCGGTATCTACTAGTCCATGACCGACTCTCCAATCGTGGCAGCGATTGGTATTGTGGGAGATATGGCATTCATCGGGGATGTCGTCACAGGAATCGTCATCATTCCCATCCTCGCAAGAGTTCCTCAAGAAGCCATAATGTGAAGTCAATTCAAGTATTAGTTCGACTTCATGAACCTTGGACTCGTTCCTATCATCCCAATCGTCAAACTGGATTCCCTTCGCAGAGTCGTTGAAGTACATACTATCCAAATGGTCATGATCTTCAACTTGGTATGATGCGACGCCAAGAGATGGTGCAGCTGCCAACAATAGTGTTGCTATTCCACCTATGTGAGGTGTAGCCATACTCGTTCCAGAGATAGCCATGTAATACAAATCTCCTTGGGTTCTAGTTGAAGCATCAATAGCGGTTGCCCTTGGAGCTGTTGCCCAAATATTCCTTCCCGGGGCTCCAATATCAGGCCAAGTATGTTGTTGAGTCTTCCAACCTCTGCTAGAAAAAGATGTGACTTCATTACCCTCGTGGACAAGTGCTGCAACTGATATAGCGGATGGTGTGTTTGCATAGACGTTGGTTCTGAGGTCGTTTTCAGCCTCGTCACCGTTGCCGCCGCTATTTGAAGCGGCAAAAATCACCGCTACCTGATTTTCGTATGTCAGCATATCAGTTAGCAAAGTCACGGCATTGGAGGGATTGTAGTCCCCATTTGTGCCCCAAGAGTTAGACACTACTCTGATATTGTACTCATTTAATCCGGGCCTGCTATGTTGGTAGGTCCATTCAAGACCTTGAACGGCTGCAAAAATTGAGGCCCCATCACCAGTTCCAAGAGCTACTATGGTTGCGCCTTTGGCAGTGCCCAAGCGTCTTCCACCAGACGCATCTCCATTTCCTGCGATTGTGCCACCAACGTGGGTCCCGTGCCCGCTTGAAGTATCTGAATTACAATTCGGGGCGTCCACCCAAGCCACACCTGTCCATTTAGCAGACCAAATCAATTTCTCGCCCGTCCAAGGTTCTCCACAGTCAAAGTCCGGGTGTTCTCCGTCGATCCCGGTGTCCAGGTCTACAGCTGTAGCTCCAGATCCGTCATATTCTGAGAAAGATAGGTCTGATTCTGTTTTCACTACTCCATCGGTTCCGATTATTACTCTGTGCCACGCAAGGCTAGCATTAACCCAGCGAACGGTTTCATGCATCATTGCGTTGTAATCATCCTGATCACCTGGGAGGTAGAAGTGTTCTATCGGAACGTTGGCCTCAAGATGTTTAACGAATGGGTATTGTGAAATTTGTGAGATCTGCTCTGCATTACCCCTAATCAGGGCTCCATATAACACGCTGAGTTCGGATTCTACTGTAATTCCGGTTAATTGTATTGAGTTCCAAATATTCTGGTCCGGGGGTCGAGTAAATTGGATTATTACCTCGATTTCATCACTACTGTTGAGCCGAGAGACAAGTTCTGTGCTCATCTTTGAGGTGTCCGCTTGGTCGGATTGACTGCTGACTGCTAGAGAGCCAGACAGACTGACTACGAGAGCCGTGAGAAAAACAGCGGTAGCTCTCATTAAATTTCACACCTTCAATATCGTAAAAAAACCCTTCATTGGGTGGGTTTGCGCACATTGAATAGAAAGCATAGCAAGCAAAATACGTGGGTCATCACTTATTGCAACTCTAGTTTTTGTTGATTGTAGCGCTAGCATCGGGGGTAATTGGAGACGTTTTGGATTCTGTGAATTACTGAAATCTGCAAGCCGTTTAACTGATGTAGGCATGCCTTGGCCGAGGTATTGTGCGAGTCGTATCCTTATGTTTGGTATTGATCATGATAATGGCCCCATTGGGCGGATGCTTCCAGGAAGAGGCATTGGCAGAGGAAACGGATGGTGTTTTCGACAGCCTTTGCCAAGAAAATGGAAGTACAATCAGCAATACGACCTGGTACCACTACGAGAATGCCACTGATGCTACACAGGTTTCAGACCTGATCAATGGCACTTCGATTCTTGTAGGAGACAATGTACCAGAGTGTGCTGTAGGAACCTACTACGGCATAGGAATGACTACTTTTGAACCTACGATAGGGGTCACATCTCTCGACAACTTGTACATTACCAGCTGGGGTAATGGTCCAGCGGGATCAACTGCAATAGTGAGGTGCTCTGGGATGGTGAGTATGTCCAATATCAGTGAATATGTTTGTGAGGATGTTTACACCGCCCTCTTGCCAGTGCCAAATAGCAACGACCCGTACGTGTACGTAGATCCATGGACAGACCGAATTATGAAGTTCGACATGCATGCATTGCTTGGAATGACTGTGGAATGGTCCGATAACGAGGGGCAGAGCTGGGTTGGTCCATCGGTTGCCACTGGTTGGTCGGTACAAGATCACCAGACTATTGCCTCTTCTCCCTATCCTGCAGCATTCCACGAGACGACGTGGGTATTCTGTGTGAACGGGAATTATCCTTATCCTGTTTGCTCGGCAAGCAACGATGGTGGCCTCACTTGGGGTCCAGAGCTTCCAGGTACACCTTCTGACTGTGAAAGTGGGGGATTAACCGGCCACATGATAGGGAGCGAGAACGGAAACTTCTACAGAGGCAATAGGGGATGTAATGGAGGAGAAGGCTACTCGATATACAGAAGCACCAATGGCGGACTAATTTGGACTGAGCATCCACTACCTACAGACACAACAGGAACTGCCGAGACGTGGAATTTTGAGGAGGCTCAAGTTGCCACGGACTCCGAGGATAACGTACACGCTTTCTGGATGGGCTTCGACAATATGCCCTACTACTCGTACTCCAGAGATGAGGGGGAGACGTGGAGCAATCCAATTATGATCGCGCCACCAATTGATTTGAACGGAACAGGGTTTCCAGTGATCACCGCGGGTGGCCCCGGAAAGGTTGCCTTAGGATACCTTGGAGACTCGGGAGGGGACACTTGGAACGGCTATCTAACAGTGATCACCGATGCCTTTTCTGAGATGCCTCTCCTGACAACGGTTCAGGTAAACAATTGGGGGGACCCACTTGACACTTCAACCGATTGTGGCTACAATAGATGCGGGGGTTTCGGAGACTTCAACGATATAATAATTGATCAGCATGGTCGTGCTTGGTTCGGTCTGGCTCACAACGTTGGTGGTGAGATCGGAATCTTCGGGACAATGGCAACAGGGCCTTCTCTACGTGGGAACGGAACTTTGGCAGAATTACCAATAGGAGGACCTGTGACCCTCTAAACGACTTAAATCACATTCTAGAAAAGAGTCGTTCCCATATTATATCCATCCCAGACAAATTTTGCTGAAAAGCAGAGCATGGCAACTCCACACAAAGCCAATATTCCCCGGTAAGTTCTAGGGGAGATCTGTCCACTAGCACGATGAAACGCATATGCGATCATAGCCTTTGTCAGCATAATTGTAATTAGGAAAGTTACTGCATAGGCAATTGGTGCAAAAAACTCTTGCCGTACTGCAGAGGCCATCAGAGGCCCGCCAATTAGGAACCAGAAGACGTAGACATTCGGATTCAGTAGATTCGTGGCTATGCCTCTGAGGAAGGAGCCTGTGGGTGTTGGATAGTGCTGATCGATATTAGGGGGATCTAGTGAGAAGCACTCTATTCCCATATGAGCAAGAAACGCTGCTCCTGCCAAAGTGACAACAAACAACAGAGATTGGTGTTCTGCTAGAAAAGCAGCTGCTAATAGGCTGATTATTATCAATGGGCCGTCAGTAAATATTGGAGCTGCAGCAGTCCAAAGGCCCGCACGAAGCCCTCCTGACAAGGTTTCGCGGATTACCATTGTAAGA
>MDTE01140129.1_pt1 | contig 11025 bp, 10 predicted proteins | sample 811231 | NCBI WGS metagenome assembly MDTE01 (sample SAMN05326651, study PRJNA326480) | marine metagenome | isolation source: seawater | place: Indian Ocean: Red Sea | collected 2010 | reverse complement strand
AACCTCACCTGATCATTCCCTTTCCCCGTAGCCCCATGACTGATCGCGTCAGCTACTGTTTCATGAGCGATTTCGACTAGACGCTTAGCTATTAACGGTCTCGCGATTGATGTACCCAGAAGATATTCGCCTTCATAGACAGCGTTTGCCCTGAACAAAGGGAAAACATATTCTGCGACGAACTCCTCTTGGAGATCCTCAATGAAGATATCTGAATCAGGAATTCCCATTGCTTGTGCCTTTGTTCGAGCAGGTTCAACTTCCTCTCCTTGTCCAATGTCGGCGGTGAAGGTAACGACCTCACACTGATACGTCTCTTGTAACCATTTAAGTATGATTGATGTGTCTAAACCGCCTGAATAAGCGAGAACAACCTTCCTTACTTCTGTGTTTTTGTTCATATTATTCCAATCCTGCTAAGTGACTTAAAAAAGACGCTAGAACACTTCCTTCGCATACTTCACTGGCTACAACCATGACTGTGTCATCACCCGCTACTGTCCCTAGGACAGTATCCAAGCCTGCACGGTCAAGTGCGGATGCTACGACATGGGCAGATCCGGGCGGAGTTTTCATCATAACGATATTTTTTGAGACGCCGATCGCTACAACCCACTCTCCTAGCACCCTTCTAAGATGATCCTCGTGAACATGATGCTCGCTAGGAAGTTCAGGAATTGCGTAGACCTTTGCCCCTCCACTTACTCTGACCTTGACAGACCCGAGTTCAGCTAGATCACGCGAAACAGTTTCCTGCGTTACATCTATGCCTTCTTCATTTAAAAGAATGATCAGTTGTTCCTGTGAGCTTACGAGATTCTCTGCGAGCAACTGGGTGATAACATGTTGTCGCTTCCTCTTCAACGCCATCTTTACTCCATTCCTTCATCAGCGAGAAATATCATTAAGCCTCTAGCTGAGTGCATCCGATTCTCTGCTTGTTCCCAAATTCTGCTTTTGTCACTGTCAAGAACTTCTCGGGTGACCTCTTCTCCTGGGTGTGCTGGAAGACAATGAAGGAAGATACATTTCTCCTGTGCATTCTCAAGAATTTCGCTAGTAACGGTGAACCCGTTGAAGTCTTCTAAGCGTTTACTTATTTCCTGTTCTTGCCCCATCGAAGTCCAGACATCTGTATAGACAACATCCGCATTTTTTACTGCATCGACCGGATCCGATGTCTGTTGAAGTTCCATCCCTGACTTCAAGATTCTTTCTCTATCTTCTGTTGTAAATTCATAGCCGTTGGGTGAAGCAATTCTAAAATTCATTCCAACCATGCCTGATGCGATAGCAAGTGACCTCGCTACATTGTTTGAATCGCCTACATACGCGACAGTTAAACCATCGAGTTTCCCAAACTCTTGACGAATCGTTAAGACGTCCGCTAGGGCTTGTAATGGATGAGCTTCATCAGACAGCATATTGATGACTGGGACCGAAGAGTGTTTGGCTAATTCTAGCACAGTGGCATGGTCAAAGACTCTCGCACCAATTAGGCCGTGATAACAAGACAGGGTCCTTGCTATGTCACCAGTGCTTTCTCGTTTCCCGATTCCAACTTCGTCGGGACGTATAGTAACGGGGTGTCCTCCTAATTGGACCACTGCCATCTCCATTGAATTTCTTGTCCTATTTGACGGTTTCTCAAAAAGCAGTGCCACTCCTTTACCATCTAGTGATTTGCTATATTCCTGTTCAGAATATTCAAGAATCTTATGGATCTCTGGAGGACTAAGTTCATCTATTTCAAGTACATGTCTAACCATCTAGCACCCCTCCTAAAATTTGTGTCGCTTCTTTTATCTCAGTCTCAGTTGTTGTTAAGGGAGGCGTGAAACGAAGAGCCGTTGGGGTTATAGGGTTCACCAGAAGTCCAAGCTGGGTTGCCTCATTAGCTACTTCTTTACTGATTTCTGAATCTAATTCAGCTGCAAGCATCGCTCCTTTCCCGCGAACCGAAAGAACTCCAGGGATTTCAAGAAGCGATTCTGTAAGCAACTTCTCTATAACACGAGCTTTTTGTCGGTAGTCATCGCGTTCCATGACTTCCATAACTTTTCTCGCTATTGCAGTTCCTAAAGGGTTACCTCCATATGTGCTTCCATGATCTCCCGCTTGAAATGAGGAAGCGATTTCATTTTTTGCCCAAACTGCTCCGATTGGAAATCCATTACCGAGCGCTTTAGCTATGCAAATCACGTCCGGGTCTACTGAAAAGTGCTGAAATGCGAACCATTCACCGGTTCGGCATAGTCCACTTTGTACTTCATCCACCATAAAGAGGAGTTTGTTGTCTTTAGCTATCTTTCCGGCTTTATCCATGTAATCTGCGCTCATTTCCCAAACGCCCCCTTCTCCTTGAATCGGCTCCAAATGGATTGCCGCCGTGCTTTCGTGAATAGCGGATTCGAGTGCGGTCAAATCGTCTCTGTTCACATGGGAGAAACCCTCGGGCATTGGTGCAAACGGTTCGTGTTTATGTGGTTGACCACAAGCCGCTAATGCCGCAAGTGTCCTTCCGTGGAATGAGTCCATAGCAGTAATCACACCGTATCTCCCCGAGGGCGAAGATTTTCGGGCAATTTTGAATGCTAATTCGTTCGCCTCTGCACCTGAATTACAGAAGAAAACTTGCCCGGCTGGAGAGTACGATGAACCTTCAGGTGCATTCATTCTCCCAGTGATGGCTTTATCTAGTGCTACTGCGACATGATGAGCATGTTCGGTAGCCCAATAATTGGAAACTTGTGTCAGCTTCCCTGCTTGATCTGCTATGACGTCGCGGATCTCTTCGTTTGCGTGTCCGAGAGATTGAACCGCTAACCCCCCTACAAAGTCAAGGTATCTTCTCCCTTGACTATCCCAGAGCTCAGTGCCCTTACCTTCGACAAACATTACATCTGGAGCCGCATATGTCGGCATAATCGGGCAAGAAGTCAGATCTATACCCGAGTCCATTTTCTGCGAATGTTTTTCCATACTACTTTCCTCCAACGATCATCGTCCCTATTCCACTATCGGTAAAAAGCTCCAGTAGAACCACGTGCGGAATCCTCCCATCCAACAAATGTGCTTTATGAGCACCCTTTGCGAGCGCATCAATGCAGGAATTTACTTTGGGAATCATTCCATCGGAGATCTCTCCTGCTTCGATCATGGCGTTGATTCCTTCGGCTGAAATTTCTGATATGAGACTTTCAGGGGTTTTTTTGTCAGCGAGTAAACCCGGAACATCCGAGAGGTAAATTACCTTTTCAACCTCTAATGCTCCAGCAAGTGCTCCTGTAGCAGTATCTGCATTGATGTTGTAGCTCTGACCTTTCCCGTCGGTACCGATTGTTGTGACTACTGGAATGATTCCTTCATGAACTGCCTTGTCGAGGATCTCAGTCGATACCCCCGTAATATCTCCAACGTAACCTAATTCTTCGCTCCGTTGTTTAGCTTGAATCAGGTCATCCTGCTCTCCACTTATACCAATTGCTTTCCCTCCTAGTTCGTTGATTGCCCCAACGATTGCGCTACATACTTCTCCTTGAAGGACTTCCTTCACTACAGCTAATGTTTCCTGATCTGTAACTCTCAATCCGTTTATAAACGAACTTTGCTTCCCCATTGCTGATAAGTGTTCGCCAATTTGTGGTCCACCCCCATGAACAACAATAGGGCTGATACCAACGGAGTTTATAAGGACTACATCTTCGGCAAAATGCTTAAACAGTTCTTTGTTTATTAAAGCGCTTCCACCTATTTTTATGATGACAGTTGCTCCAGAGAAGTCCTGTATGTACGGGAGCGCTTCTATTAGGACTCTGGTTCTATCTAAAGGAGTGAGGATCGTTTGATTCGTTTTCGTTACCATGACAGACCTCAAGACCTATATCCGGCGTTTATCTCTATGTAGCCGTGGGTTAGGTCACATGTCCAAACACTTGAGCTTCCTTCGCCTATTCCAAGGTCCACCACTATTCGCACATGATCCTGTTGAAGGTGCTCCGCGGCTTGGAATTCTCGGTAAGTTTTCGATTGCATTCCCTTTTCGGCTATAAGTTCATCACCAATCCAGATTCTGATTAGGTCCCTATTTGCTTCCTGACCGGCCTTCCCTACTGCCATCACTATTCGTCCCCAGTTTGGGTCCTCAGCAGCTATAGCTGTTTTAACAAGAGGTGAGTTTGCAATGCTTTTTGCAATTATTTGAGCTGCACCATCATTGCGTGCTCCATTCACTGAAACTTCGACGAATTTTGTCGCTCCCTCTCCGTCACAAACAATTTGATGAGCTAAGTCTAATGTGACCTTCTCAACTGCCTTTTTGAAATCGTCCGAATGATTCGCCGCTTCTATTTTTGATTTTCCTGTAGCGAAGACAAGCACAGTATCACTGGTTGATGTATCAGAATCTACGGTAATAGAGTTGAAGCTCCTATTCACTGCCTCTTCGGTCACGTTTTGAAGATAGCTCTGCTCCACGATGAGATCCGTGAAAATGAATGCAAGCATAGTAGCCATGTTCGGAGCAATCATTCCACTGCCTTTTGCTATTCCTACAACCACTCCCCCTGTGTCACCAACAGGGCTTGAGGAACCCTTCGGGAATGTATCTGTAGTCCTAATTGCATTCGCAGCCTGCTCCCATATGGATGATTCTGACTCCTTGATCGTATGTACCATTTCCGGGATGTAGCTAGTTATTTCATTAGCTTCAAAAGGCTCTCCGATGACTCCCGTGGATGCGAGGAAAACGCTCTCCGGATCTGCCCCCAACTTATCTGCCAGTAGTTTTGCACTCGCTTCTATTACCTGCTCCCCCTGTACCCCTGTGAACGCATTCGCATTTCCGGCATTGCAAAGCAGCGCCCTTGCTGTGCCAGATTGAATTATCTCTTTGCACCATTCGACAGGAGCTGAAGGGCAGAGTGATTTCGTGAAAACTCCTCCAACGGTTGTGCTTTCAGGCATTACCAACAAACAAAGATCCTCTCTTCCGCTATATCGCATTCCAGTTCCTGCGAGAGCGATACCTACTCCGGGTACAGATGGCAGCTCGGGAAATTTGGCTGGGGCTAAAGGTGATACTGTCACTGGCATCTCCTAGGGGTAGAGACCTGTAATCGGTAGACCTAATGTTTCTTCAAGGCCCAAAGCTATATTGGCGTTCTGTATTGCCATCCCAGATGCACCTTTCACCAAGTTGTCAAGGGTTGCTATGGAGATCAATGTCTGTGTTCTCTGGTCAACTCTCGCTGTAAGATGCACAGCGTTTGACCCGAGTGTCGCTTTGGTTGATGGTGGGCTATCACCAACGATGATAAACGGTTCATCTTTGTAGAAACTTTGAAGGCAGTCAAGCGCATCTCCCGTTGTTACATCACCAACAACTTCCCCATAGCAAGTAGCTATAATCCCCCGGTTCATTGGAGCGAGATGAGGGGTGAATAAAACAGTGACATCTTTCTCGGTGTACGCTGACAGCGCCTGCTCGATCTCTGGTGTATGTCGGTGAGTAAGGAGCCCGTACGGAACGATATTTTCATCAACAGCGCAGAACGTGGTGTTGTCTTTTGGGGGACGGCCTGCTCCACTCACCCCCGTTATTAAGTTTATGACTATTCCATCGCTACTGATTAAGCCTGATTTCAGAATAGGTGCTAGAGCGAAGATAGATGCTGCTGCGTTGCAACCTGTAGAGGCGATGAGTTTCCCAGTTGCAATATCTTCTCTAAATAGTTCCGGAAGGCCATAAATAGCGGTTTCTAATAGATCTGGGCAGGTGTGTTCTAAGCCATACCAGTCAATGTAATTCTGGGGATCTTTTAGTCGGAAATCCGATCCAAGGTCAACGATTACTTCTGAAGCATCGAGTAGCGAAGGAACAATGTTCTGGCTTAATCCATGTGGTAATGCACAGAAGATCGCATCCAACCCAGAAAAATCCTGAAGATTGAAGTCTCTGAAAATTGCATCAGGGTATGCGGGTGCGAGACTCGGATATAGCTCACTTATCTTCAATCCAGATTTAGTCTCAGCTGTCATAACCTGGACAGTCATTTCTGGGTGAGAGTGCAAAAGGCGAAGTAGCTCCGCTCCTGTAAATCCCGACGCGCCAACAATTCCAATGTTCTTCATGTGAGTAATTATAACCTAATGATGCATATTTATGCATTTTTATGCATAAATATGCATCATTCGCGGATTTTAGCCTTGGTTTTCTTCTCTACCAGGTCAATACATTTCTGGCGCAACTCACCAATTTCTTGATCAGTGAGCGTTTTTTCTAAGGATTGAAATCTAATCCTGTAGGCAAGGCTTCTTCGGTTTTGACCGACGGACTCACCCCTATACGCATCGAATAGCTGCACTTCGATCAAATTTTTCCCACCTGCCTTTCGTAAACACCCCTCAATATCGGCAGATCGGACTGAATCAGGTACATCAAATGCTAGATCTATGTCACTTGACGGATACTTTGATACTTTCGAATACTTATGTTTACCATGTGGGCCTTCCAAAATTCTTCCAAGGTCTAGCTCAAGCCAAGCTACTCTTCCAGTGATTCCGAACTTCTTTAAGACTCTCGGGTCTATTTCTCCTACGTCCCCGTGATGCTTCCCGGCGACAAGAACCTCTGATGCTCTTCCGGGGTGAAGTCCCGGAATACTTGCTACTCTGAGTTGCAAATTGGGTAAAGCCAGCACTTCTCCAAGAAGAGTAACTACCCCTACCGCAGCAGAAGCCTCCTGCCCTGCTAGAGCGACACATAGATACTCTCGTTCATCAGGTAACAATTCTCCCTCTCTTGGAGTAAGAAATACATGACCTATTTCAAAGAACTTAAGGTCGCCGACCCTATGGGACTGATTGTACGCTATTAGTTTCAGTTGTCCTGGCAGAAGCGATGTCCTAAGTACAGATTCTTCATGCACCAGAGGATTTGAAAGGGAAATAGCATCTTCAGTCAAACCGGATGCCGACAAATCACCGGGCGCCAGGAATGGCATCGGCATAGTTTCATCTAACCCCACTCCGACGAGTATTTCCCTTACTAGCCTCCGGTCCTTTTGAAATTGGGTTAACTTTCCGGCCTGGGACCCGCGAGGTACGGTGCGGGTTATTCGCTCATACCCGAACATTCTTGCGATCTCTTCAGAGACATCGGTTTCCGTTTGCGTATCCCACCGCCAAGTGGGGACGGTAACATCTAAATCTTCGCCAGTTTGCTCAGCCCTGAATCCAATTGAGTCAAGATACGATCTCATATCCCCTACCGGAATTTCCGTTCCTAGCAGAGAATTTATTCGCGATGTCCGTACCCGAATCGGTGACTGGTCTGGCAGGCTACCAGTAGCTTCAACGACCGATTGCGAAACAGAACCGCCACATTGTGCAAGTAACTCTGCCACGCGATCAACAGCCCTCTGCATGTTCTCCCCGTAATCAGCACCCCTTCTAAACCTCATTGACGCCTCGCTCATAAGATTTAGTCTCTTAACGGTTCTAGAAATTGATGGCGGATCCCACCACGCAACCTCAATGATGACCTCCTTGGTTGATTCGGATATTTCAGTGGATTCACCACCCATAATTCCCGCGATACCAATTGGGTTATCTTCATAATCCGCTATCACCCCATCGATACTCTCAAGTTCCCGTTGGACACCATCTAGTGTTGTAATCTCTTCTCCATCATGAGCGCGGCGGACATTCAAAATTCCCTTTGTGACCTTATGTAAATCATAGGTGTGGTTAGGCTGCCCCAACTCAAGCATCACGTAATTTGAGATATCAACAATGTTATTTATTGGCCGCATTCCCAAACTGATAAGTCGGTTTTGTAGCCATCGGGGTGACGGACCAACAGTCACTCCCTTTACTACCCGAGTCAAGAAACGACCACACAACGATGGATCACTAATCTGAACTGAAACAGAGGATTCTGTCAACTCATCCATCTCTTGTAGATTCCTTTCCGGAAATTGGAAGGGGATACTTAGAGCTGCTGCTAGATCGCGAGCAACTCCTGCAACGCTCATAGCATCTGGACGATTGGCGTTAACTTCTAAGTCCCAAAGAACGTCTTCTTCAATCCCTAATGCTTCATTTAACGGAGTCCCAGGAATCAGCTTCTCTCCTGCGGGTGAAAGTACCATAATTCCTTCATGATCTTCACCCATGCCTATTTCACTCGCTGAGCAACACATCCCATTTGAAGTTTCTCCACGCAATTTCCGCTTACTTATCTCCATACCCCCAGGCAGCACACTACCAATTGTCGCAACTGGGATAAGGTCACCTATATCCATGTTGAAAGCACCACAGCATATTTGTGTTGCTCCCCCATCCCCTATATCTACGTCAACCAATTGTATTTTCTCTGCATTGGGGTGGGCTCTTAAGTCTAGGACTTTCCCAACAACGATTCCCGGAAGCTCCTGCCCAATCACTGAAAGCGTTTCAACAGTTAAACCAAGTTTGCTTAGCGTCTCACCAAGATCCTGAGGGTCACCTTGAATGTCTGGGGCGAATTCCCTTAGCCATGATAGTAAAACCTTCATCGCTAGCTCCTAAAACTGCCTAAGGAAACGGGCGTCGTTGAGTACGAGCTCTCGAATATCGTCCAATTGGTAACGCATGGAAACCAGTCGGTCGATACCGAAACCAAAGGCGAAACCTTGCCATTCCTCAGGGTCGATATTGCAGTTTCGAAGCACGTTGGGGTGAACCATTCCACAACCGCCGAGTTCCAACCAACTCCCATCAGGTCTGGAAATATCAAACTCAGCTGAAGGTTCCGTAAAGGGGAAATAACTCGGACGAAGGCGCGACTTTACTTCTTCCCCGAAAAAAGCCTGCACGAAAGAATCTATGGTACCCGCTAGATCTCCCATGGTTATCCCCTTGTCAATTACCAGCCCTTCTATCTGGTTAAATGCAGGGAGGTGAGTTGAGTCAGCGTTGTCGGTTCGGAATGTCCTCCCCGGTGCCACTATGTAAATAGGTGGAGTTTGATCTTCCATTGTTCGAATTTGTACGGGAGAGGTATGCGAGCGAAGCATAACTTGTTCCGGTTCGCCGAGATCAACGAATATCGTGTCGAAATTACCTCGCGCTGGATGCCAATCTGGAATATTCAGAGCCTCAAAGTTATACCATGCGGTTTCAACCTCTGGTCCTTCAGCAACCGTGAATCCCATTCCAACGAATACGTCCTCCAATTGATCTCTAGCTTGTGTGATCAGGTGTAGGTGGCCTCGGGTTATCGGGCTTACTACTTCCGTGAGGTCTGCTGCCTCTTTTGCGAAATGCGAGGCCCATTCAATTTCTTCTATCTCTAATTTTCGCTTTGCGAAAATAGCTTCGATATTTCTCCGTGCGCTATTAATGGCTTTGCCAGCTGAGGCTCGCTCGTCTTCTGGCATTGACCCAAGTTCCTTCTTTGCGGAAACTATCTCAGATTTCTTCCCTAAAAATTCATTCTGGACTTGTGCAAGTCCATCGACTGTTAAGGCTGCTTGGGCAGCTAATTCGGCTTCTTGGGATAATTTGTCTAAATCAATCATTGGGTATTTCCTTGGTATCTATTCTCGCAGGTAGATAAGGGTCCTTACAGGAATTTAACGAAATACTTTTCCTTTGAAGGGTTCATGGCCGTAGCAGGATCACAGACTGCGTTGTCGTTTGACTTCAAAAGAAACTACTGCGGCCGCGGCCGCCACGTTTAAAGATTCAACGCCAGCTTCCATAGGGATTGACACATTAAAATCCATCTGCTTTAAATGCTCGGGTTTCATTCCCCTACTTTCATTTCCTAGGAAAATTATGGATGGGCTGAGGTAGCTTTTCTCCGAATATGGAATTTCTCCGTTCGCTGAGAGACCTATGAGCTCAAGACCGTTTTGCTTAGCGCTTTCAATTATTTCCTGAGACTCAATGCCTTTAACAATAGGAATTCGGAAGATTGAACCCGCTGAAGATCTGACTACCTTCGGATTATATACATCAACTGAATTACTTGAGAAAACAACACCATCGGCGCCAGCCGCAGCAGCTCCACGGATAATTGAACCCGCATTGCCGGGCTCATTCACCTCAACTCCCGCAACGACAAACGTGGGAGATTTCGCCAGCAGTTCCTGCACTGGTATGTCAAGAGCCGGCAATGTAGCCAAAACGGGTTGAGGAGTCACAGTTGATGCAATCGAGGAAAGCAGTTCATGATCTAGAAGCCAGAGGTTAGCTCCCGATTTATTAAGCAGCTCTTTGATTTCTGCCTCTTTCCCAGATGGTCTAGAAATAAAAACATCTAGGGGGTCGTATCCAGTAGAAACCGCCTCCTTAAGACTTTCATAGCCTTCGACAACGAATTTTCCTGAATTTAACCGTTCTTTAGGGTCTCTTATGATCTTACGAAGTTCGCGGATCCTAGGGTTATTCCTGGATACCTCATTCATTGAGTTTTAGCTGGCTTCCTCAGTTGCGGCCTCTTTAGCCAATTTGACGAGTGCGGCGAAAGCATCTGAGTCGTTCACTGCCAGATCAGCTAAATTTTTTCTATCAACCTCAATTTCGGCGATCTTTAGCCCATTGATAAACCTGCTGTATGTAGTTCCGTTCTGCCTACATGCCGCGTTTATTCTTTGTATCCACAGTTTCCGAAATTCACCTTTGCGAGCTCGCCGGTCGCGAAAGGCATAGTTTCCGCTATGCATAACTTGTTCATTTGCTGCACGAAAGCTTCGACTTTTATTCCCGTAATAGCCTTTAGCTCTGCCAAGTACTTGACGTCGGCGCTTTTTGCTTTGTACTGAAGATTTTGTTCTAGCCATTTTGTCTCCTGATCGTTTGCCACGATACGCGTGGCGTTTATTCCCTTATATGCCCAAATTCCTGCGTACGGTTTTGGAGTCAGCCTGACTTACTTCCGCTGGCCTCCTAGACTGCCTTTTCCGTTTGGGGGATTTAGCTTCAGCTAGGTGGTTTCTATGCTTGCGTCCTCTTTTCAATTTTCCATTTGAAGTCTTT
>MDTE01061066.1_pt1 | contig 11028 bp, 2 predicted proteins | sample 811231 | NCBI WGS metagenome assembly MDTE01 (sample SAMN05326651, study PRJNA326480) | marine metagenome | isolation source: seawater | place: Indian Ocean: Red Sea | collected 2010 | reverse complement strand
TGTCGAGCTGAGGACCCGGGTTCAAATCCCGGCGCGGGCGCCATTTTGTTTGGGCTAAGTCATTTAATCTGACTTACCGCTACCATGTTGGACGTCCCCATGCGCGGTAAGAAATATCAGGCTTTGATTGTTGCAATTTTATTATTGACAGCTTTGCCATATTCACCATTTCTATCTAGAGCTTCAAGCTTTGAAGATTTGAATAGTCTACAAGATGATGGAGAACCTCCTTTCCGTGACAGTGATGGTGACGGATTATCTGATGATTATGAAATATCATTAGGTTTTGATCCTAATGACTTTGATATGGATAAAGATGGTATTTCAGACATGGCTGAAATGGATTTTTGGAATGACTTAGTGAATGAAGATTTCGTACCTCCTAATATGGAGGATTTGTATGATTGCGAAGGAGATCTAGATGGTGATGGCATCTCAAATTGTATGGATCCTGATGCAGACGGAGATGGAATACCAGATCAAGAAGAATTGCGTGACTCAGATGGTGACGGAATACCAGACATGTATGAGAATATGATTGATCATTTAGACCCACAGAATCCAGATAGTGATGGTGATGGGATTCCAGACATGGAAGACGATGATCCTCCATTGCCACCATGGGCTGAAGAAATGTCAAAAAACAATGATTGGACGCCCCAGCCCGATGCAAATGGAATGAATGGTGGATTAGAGGGATTCTATCCCTTAGCTATGCTTGCTGCAGTCAAATTTACTGTGAGTTGTGATACCTGTGACCAACCGACTGCTAACCCACAATACTGGAGAACTGTTGCTAAAGACATATACGATAATGGATATGACCCTGCCACAGATACATACTCAAGAAGTCAATGGTGCCCTTCACCTGGTTGTGAACCATATGGTATTGAATCTGGCATAATTGAGGACCCTGGTTATTGGTCTACAGGTGATAATGAATACACCTATGATTATTTAGCTACACATCCTGAAATTACAAGTGAGCAACATGAATACACTATGACGTGGGTAATGCCAGTACAAGGTTATCTCTCAACTGCACTTAATACCAATTCAGTATTCATTTCAAATTCTGTTACAATGGATAGTGCCTTTAATTTGAAAATAGATGGATATGCTCAAAGTTATACTTTCACAATGACAGAATATAGTATTCCTGATTCTGTAAAACAAAATGCCAACGCACCAGAGGATTTTTCACCAAAACTTGTGGAAGTACCGACACTTCCAACAAGACCTGGGCCAAATAATGACGTTTATGATTTAGCTCAATCAATAACTGAAGGGAAAACAACGGACTATGAAAAAGCTGAAGCTATAATGAATTATCTTAGAGATAATTATTACTACAATATTAATGGTACTTTAACACCTGATGGTGATGATTACATTGATTATTTCTTATTTGGAAATCCTGGGCAAGATGGAAAATGTACTAATTTTGCCTCTGCATTTACTATATTGTCAAGATTAAATAATATTCCTACTAGATATGTAGAAGGCAATGGTGGAGGGTCTGTAGTAACACCCGAAGAATGGGAAAGCAGTGGTTATGGAAGCAGTACTGGTTATACAATAGAAGAAGATACTAGAGTTGTTACTATGCTAAATGGGCATGCATATGCTGAAGTATTACTAGACGGAATTGGGTGGCTTACATTTGAACCTACATCGTCTACTACATGCCCTACTTGTGACAGTAATACCGCACAAACCACTGGTGAAGACAATACCGTAGAAGGCGATGGAACGCAACCTGGAACAGACTACGAGGAGGATGATACTGACGGTGATGGAGTAAATGACCAAACTGAAGAGGAATGGGGCACCGATCCTGAAAATCCAGATACTGATGGTGATGGACTTACTGATTTACAAGAATCTGGACTTACTGATAATGGGAGGGTATATGATAATCCTGAAAAAACTGGAACTGATCCAACAAATTCTGATACTGATGGTGATGGATTAAAAGACAATGAAGAAGTACTTGGACTATATTACTATTATGATGACGAAACTAAAACTAAAATTATGACGCACCCTCTAGACTCAGATTCTGATAATGATGGAATAAACGATGGTGATGAGTATCTTCTTAAAACTGATCCACATAATAATGATTCAGACGGCGATGGTTTAACTGATGGACTTGAAATAGGAGTTAGTTTTGATATTTTTGATTTGGATTGGTCTAAAGACAAAAGTTGGACTGTTTGGACGCAAAATAATACACGACTGTGCGAATCCAAAACTGGTGGAACAATAACTTCCTGTAGTGAAGTATGGCAACCTGATGAAGATAGCAATGAAACAACTAGTCCCTATGACGCCGATTCTGATGATGATGGTTTATGTGATGGCCCGGTGGATGGCGATACTTGTGATGCTATATTCAGTGATACGATTGTAGGTGAAGACAAAAACGCAAACGGAAAATTAGATGAATCAGAAACCTCCCCAATTTTAGCAGATACTGATGATGGCGGAAGAAATGATTTCGAGGAAATTTTTATAGATACTACAAACCCCCGTAATCCAGATGATGATAGCGTAGATTCAGATGGAGATGGACTAAAGGACGATTTGGAAGAGGATATTGGAACTAATAAAACCAATCCAGACACAGACGGTGATGGAATCTGGGATGGAGAAGAAGTAACGAATTGCCTTTATGGTGAATTTAATGAGGATTGTACAAACCCTACGGCTATAGATACAGATGGGGACACAATAAGTGATTTTGATGAAATAAACAATTGTGACTATGGGGAAAATAATGAAACCTGTACTGATCCAACCCTGCTCGATACTGATGGTGGTGGAGCTAATGATTATCTGGAACTATTCGGCGGAGATTGGACAAATCCTATTGATCCATTAGACGATATACAGCGTGAAGACCGAGATGATGATGAGGACGGACTGACAAATGGTGAAGAAGACATTAATCAGAATGAAATATGGGATGAAGGTACTGAAAGAACGGACTGGCTGAATCCTGACACCGATGGAGATGGCTTGGAAGATGGTGAAGAAGTTAATAATTGTATTTATGGCGCGAGTGGTAAGGACTGTACTGAACCCGATAATGTGGATTCAGATGGTGATGGATTAAACGATTCTGCAGAAATCGATGTATATTTCACAGATCCAATGTCATTAGACAGTGATGATGACGGTTTAAACGATGGGCTTGAAGTTGATATTTATGACTCTAATCCAAACTCAAAAGATTCTGATGGAGATGGAATAGAAGATGGAGAAGAAGTATACGGTTATGATACTAATCCAACAGAAAGAGACACGGACGGTGATGATTTAGAAGATGGTGCTGAAGTAAGTAATTGTATTTATGGGGAAGACAATGATGAATGTACGGACCCCACTAAATCGGATACAGATGAGGATGGTTTAAAGGATGGAGAAGAAGTTAATGATTATGGCACAAATCCAATAAATACAGATTCTGATGATGATACTTTAGATGATTTTACTGAAGTAAATAATTGTGTATATGGTGAAGACAATAGTGAATGTACTGATCCAAATAAGAAAGATTCAGATACGGATGGAATAGAAGATGCGGATGAAATTGTAAATTGGACAACTGACCCAATGAATATGGATTCGGATGGTGGAGGGCAATTTGATGGACTTGAAGTTAATGTTGATGGTACTGATCCAAAAGACCCAAGTGATGACAATCTTTCAGCATTTGACGATGATGGGGACGGACTGACAAACGGTGAAGAAGAAAATTTTTGTAATTATGGGCCCGAGAATAATCAGTGCACAGATCCTAATAATCCTGATTCCGACGGTGATGGATTGGACGATGGGGATGAAGTTAGAAATTGGACAACTGATCCAATGAATATGGATTCGGATAGCGATGGATTAGAAGATGGTGAAGAAGTGAATCCTGACAATTGCATTTATGGCCCAGATAATGTTGATTGTACTGACCCTGATGATGCAGACACTGATGGAGATGGATTATCTGATGGTGCTGAAATAAATGAATATGAAACTGATCCACTATACACTGATTCTGACGGAGATAATTTAGAAGATGGAGATGAAGTAAATATTCATGGAACTGAACCAAATGATGAGGATACTGATGGTGATGGATTGTGGGATGGGGATGAATTAGATACAGAAACTGGCTATCATGAAACCACAAATCCTTTAGATCCGGATTCTGACGATGACAATCTTGAGGATGGTGCTGAAGTAAATGAACATGGAACAGACCCAAATGTAGTAGATACTGACGGAGATGGATTGAATGATGGATATGAAGTTAATACTTTCCATTTAACTGGCTGGACTGATCCAACCAAAAAAGACACGGATGGTGATAATTTAGAAGATGGGGATGAAATTAATCCGCTCTATTGTATTTATGGAATAAGTAATGACGAGTGTACCGACCCAAATAGCTCTGATTCAGATGGGGATGGAATAAATGATAATGATGAAATAAATAATTGCAACTATGGAGAGGATAACACTGAATGTACTGATCCTATGAATAGTGACACTGATAATGATAGGATATTAGATGGTGATGAATTAGACCCCGAAATTGGTTATGACCAAATTACAGATCCGATGGATGAAGATTCTGATGACGATGAATTAAATGATGGAGATGAAATAATCGACTATGAATCTAATGCAACTTCAACTGATACAGATGGGGATGGATTAGATGATTTTACTGAAGTAAATAATTGTGTATATGGTAACAACAATTCTGGTTTTGACTGTACAAGTCTAACTAATGAAGATTCAGATGGAGATGGTCTAAATGATAATGAAGAAATCAACACCTATTTTACGGACCCAATGGATGAAGATAGTGATGGCGATCGCCTACTTGATGGACAAGAAATTACAGGACAGGACAGAAACAACACATTTCATGGGCATGGTGCTACGGATCCTCTTGATTCAGACTCAGATAATGGAGGAATAAGGGACGGAACTGAAATCGAAACTGATGACACAAACCCTAACGATGCTAGTGACGATTTTCTTGATGCATTAGATAATGATTCTGATGGACTAAGCAACGGTGAAGAAATAACTGAAGGAACGGATCCAAATGACCCAGACTCAGATGGTGATGGCTTGATTGATGGAGATGAAGTTTATGGTCTAAATAACACATACAGTTACTCTTCTGACCCAAACAAAGAAGACTCAGATGATGATGGACTAAATGATTCTATCGAAATTAGCAATTGTTTCTATGGCGAAAGCAATGACCAATGCACAAATCCTGAGACTGCGGATTCTGATGATGATAGTTTAAATGATTATGTCGAGATTAGCAATTGCATTTATGGTGAAAGTGGTGACCAATGTACAGACCCTCGAATTGATGATTCCGACGGCGATGGGCTATCTGATTGGTTCGAGATAACTATATCAAATAGCGATCCTAAAGATAATGATTCCGATAATGATGGGCTAACTGATGGCGATGAAGTGACTTGGAGAAATACAAATCCAAATGATGCTGACTCAGATGATGATGGATTAGAAGATGGTGAAGAAGTTAATCCTGACAATTGCATTTATGGCCCAGATAATGATGATTGTACTAATCCAAACAATAATGACACCGATGATGATGGAATAAGTGATTATGAAGAAATTAATAACTGCATTTACAGTGAAACTGGTGATCAATGTACAGACCCTCTAACTACTGATTCAGACGCTGATGGAATAAATGATGGCATAGAAACATCTACGTGCACATATGGAACAAATGATGATGAATGTACTGACCCCTTAGTCAGAGATAGTGATGATGACGACTTAAATGATGGATTAGAAATTAATGAATTAGGAAGTGACCCTCTTAGTGTCGATTCAGATAATGACGGATTACCAGACAAATGGGAATATGATAGGGCGAATTCAGGTGAACCATACAACCTTAATACAAACGATACCGATGGTGATGGGACGTTGGATGGTGAAGAAGATTTAGATAATGACGGCCTCGGAAATCTAGATGAAATGCAAGGAAATAATGCTTATGACTATATTACAAATCCCTTAATTCCAGACACTGATGGTGACGGCCTTTATGATGGGGATGAAATTTATCCTTCAACAATCAATAGAGATACTATAAACAATCAATACAATTATCCTTCTGATCCAACAAAAAAGGATTCCGATGATGATGGATTAGATGATGATGAAGAAGTTTTACCCTCAAATGACACCTACAATTCTAGAACAAAGCCTAAAGACTCTGACTCCGATAATGATGATTTAAGTGATTATGATGAAATCAGACTTTACTGGAATACAACTAGTAACAACGCTACGAGCATTCCATACTATAATGTAACTGGAGAAATTGACGGTTGGCAAACTTCCGATCCTAATGAGGATAATACAGATGGTGATGCGTGGGAAGACGGTGATGATGACGATATTAATCCAGTATATGGATATTTTGAAGAAGAGGATCCGCCTTGGGGCAGCCCACCTGGACGAAGTGGAACACCACAATTACCTCCAGAAGTAGCATACAAAAATGAGAGATTTATATGGTCTCTCGGACCTATTATCAATGGAACCTCTGGTGAACCATATGTCGGATTAGCATTTGATGCATATCTTAACGAAACCGAGGACTTGGATGGCCTATCATACAAGATAGGAAACGGAACGACAGATTCAGATGGATTTGTAGAAATTGTGTGCAATGCAAGTCACTTAACATCAACTATTAGAGCAGGAGATTGGTTCTTACAACTACATCGCTTAGAACAATTCATAATACATGACAACAGCTCTAGATTTGTCGCTGAAGAATGGAGAGAGGGACCGCCACTAAATATTACAATAAAGGCTAATTCAACAATTGAACTTGATATACCTGAAGATTTTACGGGAGCTAGTGGAAGTACAACTATTGTAACCGGAAAACTCTTTGAAAATGAGGGCCTTGCACTTGAGGGAGAAATAATCGAATTGACTGTAGAGGACACGACCTATTCGGATACTGTAAATGTAGATGGAAGTTTTGCTATAACTATTGATTTACCTGAAACTGAGGACGAAATAAGTATTTGGCTATTTTTTGAATACAACGGCAATGATCCTTACATAACTCAAACGGCAATAACTGACGCCATCAGAGTCATAAATGCAAATGTAAATTTAGCATTTGATGATAAGAATCCTGATAATTTAGAATTAGGTCAAACATATACAATTAAAGGAAATATTTCTGGAGATGAAATTGAAGAGCCGACTGGAAATTTAGAGATAAGTTATAGTGGAACAAAATTAGGTGAAGCTGTAATAACAGGAAACCAAGATTGGGAAATTAATATCACTATTCCTGAAAATTCAACATGGGGCGAATCAATACTAAAAGTAACCTATTCTGGTGATGCCTTTCATCCGGCAAGTATTATTGTTTCTGATGTAATTGTAAAAGGGACTAGTAGTATTACTATAGAATCAGTTGAAAGTCTAAGAAGTCAAAATATTAAAATTGAAGGAAATCTTACAGACCATAATGGAGTGGCAATTGCTGATTCGGAAGTAAATATATACTATGATGGCGAAATCATTGGTTCAGCAATAACAAATACTGGAGGAAGATACAGCTTTTCAGATAAGGATTTCTCTAAAGAAACTGCGGGTTTACACACAATTGGTGTAGATCTATTTGAATCTGATAAATTATTTGGAAGTTCTAATGAAACTACATTAGGATTATTGGCTTTACCTGCTTTAAATTTAGATATTAGAAGCAAGTGTGAAGAAAAAGAACCCCCTGTAGAAAATGAATTGAAATGTAAATCAAAAAGAGATAGTCCATACTATGTGAGCGGGATATTAATTGATGAATTAGGAATCCCTATAGAAGGAATCATGATATCCTTTGAAATTAAGGGAATTGGAGATTATCAAGAAAAATTCACAGATGAAACCGGATATTTTGAATTTGAAACCGTTATGGAAAACTCAGATATCGAAATTACAATAGGTGTTGAAAAGAATGAAAAAACCGAGGAGTTTGAAAATGAATTAGCAGTCAATCCGCAGTCTGAAGTAAATATTGAACTCACCGTAGATAATATCGCCTATCGAGGTAATAATGTATCTATAACTGGTATTGTAACTGATCAAGATGGAGCAGTTGTCGCTGACGAAATTATAATGATTAGTATTTCAGAAGATTTATATCCTAATGTGATAATTGGTAAGTCAGGTAAATTTATCGTGAATCATACTTTACGTGATAATCATAAATTAGGATTGGAAAATGTTTCAGCAGCATTTGATGAAACTCAACGACTTTTAGGAAATCAAACTAACACTACCTTCGATGTTTATGGGAAATTTTATTTTGAAGACATAAAAGTCAAAGGTGATTGGTTTAATGATAAAATAATTAGAGGTGGCGAAATTACTGTTACTGGTGTAGTAGTAGACGATTTAGGAAATAGATTACTTGGGAATATTTCTACAAAAATAGGAAGTGAAGTGCTTTATACAAATTTTACAAATCAAACTAGTTTTTCAAGTACAGGAATAGTTCCTGATAAATATAGAAATAATCACACTCTGGAATTAATATACAGTGGTTCATTATTCCTAACTGGAGATAAATACAAGAGTCAGGAACAAATTTTGGTACCGACTATAATTGACTTTGATTTTGAACCATCTACTGTGTTTGCAGGAGATAAGGTCAACGTTTCTATATGGTTAAAAGAAGATGATCAATCACCAATACCAGATACAAAAATCAATATAACATTCAAAAAATATTTTGATGACGGAAAAATTCAGATAGAAAAAGATACTTTTGTTACTCTTACTACGGATTCAAACGGTTTTGCAAAGTATAATTTTACTTTCCCTACTAACGCATCCAGTATTTCTCTAGAAATTGAATTTGCAGGAGGATATATTGATGCATTTTATGACACGCCACAAGAAAGTCAATTCACAGAGGCAAAACTAGCTATTAGTATAACAAAAGCTGTAGCTCCAGCACCTCCAATTGATTTTGATAAATATATTCCTTTGTTCATAGGAATACCTGCTGCACTCCTTGTTACAGGATACTACATGTATTGGACTCAAAAACACAAGTATGAAGTTAGAAATTTGATTAAGCAAATGCAGAAAGAACTAAACAAGGATGAGGATTATAGACAAATTATCATTAAATCATATCACCAATTACTGAATATCTTAAGCCGTTATGGTTTCATTAAAACAAGAACACAGACTGTTCGAGAATTTACAGATGTAATGACTAGGGCGCTACCAATCCCTGAGCACAGCGTAAAACTATTAACCTCTCTCTTTGAAATTGCACGATATAGTGGAATTAAACCAAAAGTAGTTGATGAATTTGGAATGGAAATGATAGATGGATCCTATAATATATGGTGTGTAGAAGCTATTAACAGCCTTCATCAAGTTGAAACTGATTTGAATGTTGGATTAAAAGAAGGTAAAATTTCAAGATTTACAAACGTCTTTGGAATGAGGAGGAAAAAATGAGAGGTAAGTTTTGGAAAGAATATGGGTCAAAAATTACCGCATTATTCATAGTTATAATGATGCTAACTATAGTATATCCCGTAATTATTGACACTGCAGATAATCCCTCTCAGTTATCTGTTTACGATGATGACTGGAATGATATGTCGGAATTTTCTGATGATTTAAGTGAAAAACATGAAATTAAAAGTATTGTTTCGAGACCTGCAATAATTGACAAGATTACTGAAATAGAAAAAAACACCACAAAACAGACCATAAATAATAACGAAACTATACTTGTCATTATTGGTATTGAACGAAAATATAGTGAATATGATTCAATAGCAATTTATAATTTCGCAAAGGCTGGTGGTAAAGTAGTATTAGCCGCAGATTCAGGGTATGCAAATTCTGCCTTCTACGGTGGCCAAGATATTGGAGTTCAGTGGTGGCCCAACAAAGTGCAAACTGGCTGTGTCGAAGAAAAAGATGCAACAATAGTCGGTGGTGCAGTTGATGCTCTAGGATATGGAAACAGTGATCCAAAATGCAAACCGGCAAGACTTTATGACGCAAACCATTGGGAGAATGATATTCATCCTAAAAACAATTCAATTGTAATTGTAGATGCTAATATAGACCGAATGAATTTTCAAGGGCAATTAATGATGAGTACCCCTACTGCCTTAAAAGTACCGAAAGGTTCCAGCTCTGCTGAAGGACTTGCTTATTCAACACAGCATGGATTTATTGATTTTGATATGGATGGTAAGGGAGGTCCTGGTGAAAGCACCTATAGAAATCCTGACACGTGGGGGGAAGAATGGCCTGAAGAGCATGGTGTTGAAGTGGTAGCTGAAGCAAATGTTGGTTCAGGAAAAGTAATTTTAATTTCAGACACAAGCATATTTACTAACAGATATTATAATCAATTGGATAACAAAGAATTCATAACCAATATGTTTGAATATTTAACTGATAGTGAAAAGCATACCATAATATTTGATGAAAGTAGACACATACAAAGTGACTTTGTATCGTTAGTTTATGTCCAACTTTTTGGAATACTGGGGTACGTCAGTAGCAGTGAAACTTTAGGTATAATCTTTCTAGGTGCTATCATATTAATTCTCCAAGTTGTTATGATGCGTGTTGAGAATCCTGCGCCCTGGAGACACCTATTCAACATATATGAAGGGCGATTATCGAGATTCCGAGTCCCTCATGCACACTATACCCATCCTGAAACAATCAAAGAAGTATTTATTGAAAAAGTAAGAATTGACAATGGTTTTACAAGAGAAGAATTCGAAATGTTGGCGCCTTCAAAAATAGAAGAACTTTTGAAAGACCCAATATTAATTAGATTCATTATACATAATGAAAAGAATATGACCTTAAATGAGGTCGAAGAAGCAATCAAAAGGTGGAAAAAATGAGCCCGCTATTTGGAAGTAAGAAAAACGAAGAGGA
>MDTE01052525.1_pt1 | contig 11028 bp, 23 predicted proteins | sample 811231 | NCBI WGS metagenome assembly MDTE01 (sample SAMN05326651, study PRJNA326480) | marine metagenome | isolation source: seawater | place: Indian Ocean: Red Sea | collected 2010 | reverse complement strand
CACTACCATTACCAACAGGTAAGGAATTAGCAGTAGCAGGAGGTCTAGTTGGTTCAGCTTATGGTCTAGGTTATCTACAGGAGCAGGCAGATAAAAGAAAATCTGGCAAACGCTCCAAATGAAATGCGAGACGTGTTGGAAGAACGAAGGCGTTGACGCTTATGAAGGAAAGATAGTTTGTGATAGATGTCTGAGACGTTATAGAATGTATGCTAATACAGAGGGAATTTAATTTTATTAGTGATTATTAATTACAAATATCATGGGCGGTTTAGTTAAATTTACATCAAAGGCACTTACCACGAAAACAAAAGGTGGAAAACATAAACTAGTAAAGAATTTACCTAAAAAATTTAAACAAAACAACCTTATCGATGAACGTCAAAATTTACATTTACATGAAAGAAATAAAACATTAGGACCATTTGATGCAAGACCAGGAACAGCAAGTTTCGATAGAATTGTGGATTTGGAAAGAATTGAACATAAATCTGCAGGAAGTATGTACAGTGCTTCTGATGAAACCATACATTTGGCACATACCAAAGCACCAGGTGACAAAGTATACACAGAAGTATTTAAAAATAAAAAAGGCGATATTATAACTGGCGTTTCAGACCCAGGGTATGGTATGGATATGTTTGGTACTAAATATGGTTATCCAATAGATGGTACAGGAAAAGTTTTGAAACACTTGGGTTATGCTTCACCAAAGGTATCAGACATAGAGATGACAAAAAAACTCAAAAATCTCAGGAATAGGGGGTTAATACCTTGAAAAAATCAAATTTACAAAAGGGATATAGAACTCCAGATAATAAGACATTAAAAACAACTTACAAAATATCTTCGAGGGTTTCACCAGGAAGTGTAACATACGCACCTACAAAATCAAATGCTGATCAATACGGTTTTATAAAAACACAGGCATTTTCAGGAGCAGAAATTGATAAATCCCCAACTGGAAGAGAGATAGTTAAAGAATACAATAAACCAAAATATCAACAAGATAGAGGAGATGGAAACCCATTTCCAGAATTAAAAGTTCAGGGCACAATTGATTTCGGTGAAAACAGTGTACCTTTTGGAGTTAAAGTAAAACCAAAGGTAGGTCACCCAATCACTTGGTTTAGTGGGGTGTAGAAATTGAGAAAAGTAGCACAACGAAACGATAGAATTTCACATCGTAAATTACAAGAACAACGTAGAATACGTATCGCTAAAGAAAAACTATCCAAAATAGATCCAAATACATTACAAAAGAAACCACTAACAGGAGCTGCAGCGTTCCTACACGATGTAGGAGTAGGCGCAAGTAGAGAGGTTACAGAATTATGGGATGATCCATATGTTAGAACTAAGATTGATCCAGTTACAGGCGAACATGTACAAGCTCTTAGTAATCAACAACAAGTACGAGAAAGTTCTCTCTTTGGAACCGCCTTTGAACAGGCAGGCTATGCAACAGGAGCAACTAACTTTTTCATGAACCCAGATGCAGATGTTGCAAAGGAAGCATTATGGAGAATTCAAAACCGCCCAGGTTTGCTTGTAGGAGAGGCAGCAGTATGGGGATTAACACTTCCAATTAGAGGTGCTTCTGTAGGCGCAAAGGTATTATCAAAGACATTACAAAAAACAGGAACCAAAGGTGCAAAAGTATCTAAGGCAATTGACACTGTATCAAATCCTAAGAAATTAGGCAAGTGGGCTACAAAACCAACTACAAAACATTTGGGTAGGAGGTAATTAGATGAGCGACAGTAAGATGTTCACAAAGAACAAGATGCCAGAGGGATATGATTCAGTATGGAAAGCATTTGCAAAAAAGTACATACAGAGCAAAAAACATGAAATGCAGTAAGTGTGGTGAATACTACGAAACACATACGACTTTATGCGAAAATTGTTATGGATTAATCACAGATGATGAAGTTTTCAGTGTAGGCGAAATTGCAACACCCTTAAACGATGTGACAGGAGACCCTGGAGATGTTTATAGAGATGAACCATCTGATTTTATCGATTATGCAAGAAAGAAACACGACTTGTGACATAATTTCATATATTTTTAATTTTAAATAGGTTTTACATCTTTACTAACACATGGGTATCTGGAAGAAAATAGCAGGAAAAGGATCAAAAGGACCATCAAAAGGACAAAGTAAATCAAAAGCATTAGGTGGACCAAAACCAGGACCATCAAAATCAAAAGTAAATAATAATTTATCAGAAGCAGACAAAGCATTGTTTGGTGGAGACTTTAAAAACCCAACATCAGCAGCAGATAAAAAACTTGCAATGGACACAGAAATGTCAGTCTGGGATTTAGACGGAGGCTTTAGTAAGAAACAATGGGCAGCAGGAGGAGCAGCTGTAGCAGGAGGAGCAGGATATTTAGGAATGGGACATCAAGGTAAACAAGGTAAAAATAAAAAGAAAGATGATACTTTAAGATTCTTGGGGTATTAATCATGGGTCATAAAGGTAAATTAAACATAGACAAATATGAAAATCTCGTAAAAGATGCATATGAAGGTGGCTCTAAAGGTCACAACCCACTAGACCCTAATGATCCTAAAGCACAAGATTCTTTTGGCTTGGTTGATCATGTAAAAGAGCATTCTAAGAAGGTCAAACAATGATTAAGAAAAAACCAAATTGGAAAAAACTTGCAAATCAAAGAAAAGCCAAATATGAAAGTCGTAAAAAACAATACCATGAATCAAAGATGCAGTCTGCGCGTGAATTTGATCCATTAGTAGATCCTATGACTATCAGACACGATACTAGTATACCTCCAAGTGTGAGAGCAGAATTTGACAACCGCCCTGAATTTGATTTAGCAAATGAGATTTATGATAATACAGAAGGTACAAAATGGGACAAAGGATTTCCTAGACCAAATGCTGATGGTTTCATACCAGGGTTTGGGTCTGTCTATACAGATTTATCGAATACTGATACATACATAGAAGATAGGAAAAAAACTGGATTATACAAACCACCTTCATGGTTAATTATCGATGAGTCTTGGTGATACATCATGAGAAAAGTATCCCCAGTTAGAACTACAAGCGGTCAAACAGCAGCAAATAGATTAGATTCTCCACTATATACACAGGAACATTATACAAAGATAATCAACCAAAGACCAAGACCTCAAGTTAAAGCAACATCAGATTGGTCTCCAAACCCAGGTCACACCCATTCTAAGATGATGGGTGATAGAATAAAAGTGAAGATTAATTATGCAGATGGAACTAAGGGTATAAAATACATGACACCTGAAGAATACACAAATGCACAATCAGAAGAATTCTTAAGTAATCCATTTGAGTGATATACATCATGCAATCATACAAATCAAGTAAATTCAACTTCAATCATAAAAATAATCTCAAATTACCAAAGACGAAGAAACAAGCACCATACAAAGTATGCAGTAAAACATGCCCTTGTGGTTGTCATTGGTTTGGTGAAGACTCTGATTTCAATGAAGGAGAGACCTGTTTTCAATGCGGAGGAATGCCAAAACCACCTAAACAATTAGGCGTAAAAGAGTGGAAATTATTCGGTAGAGATACCAACCCAATGGGTCCTGGAATATGATAAATTAATTTCAAATACTAGAACATACAAAACAAATCATGCCTCTCGACGGAGATAATGTTACAGGCTTAGTAGGTACAGCAGTTACAGCAGCTGTAGGTTTAGGCGTTGTTAAAATGACTACTGATATGGTATCAGGTATGGCAGATACCAACCCTAAGAAATGTAAGAAATGTGGTAAATTAAAATCCAAATGTAAATGTAAAAAATCTGATTATGGAGGAGAGTTGTTCGACGTAAACAACTGGATGAAACTTTGAGAAAAGTAGGAAAGCGTCCAGTACGACCTAATGTTGGACCACCAAAAGAACAAGCACCACCTCCACCACCAATTAATTATGCAGATCAAGCATTAAAGAATCAAAATTTCTCAATAGTGAATCAAGGTGGCTCACCAATGGATATGCAGAACCAGTCAATACCATCTCTTAATGAGATCAGCACAAAAGTACAGAATTTCAGTATAGATATGGATCAATCAATAATAAAAGACGCATATGCAGAAGAGCAAGAGGAGGAAGTTGATAGAGAAGATTTGGCTGATACTTCTTTCAATGCACAAGATGTGATAGATTCAACTCGTCCTTGGGAACAGGAAGGTTCTCAAGCACAACAAGTTTTAGAGAATATGGAAGCACAAAAAGCAACAGAAGAGAATGTAATAATTGCACCTTCAAGTGCTACACCTGACTGGAGAGCAGATGTAGAGGCAAAGCAAACAGAACAAGGTGTGGTATATTACAAACATCCAAAAACTGGAGCAGTTTTAGTCAATTCAGCTAACTTGGAAAACAATCCAGAATTAGCAAGTGAATGGTGGGAAAATGAATATGCAAAAGATACCACAGTAACAGGAACATCGATAACCTCAATGAAATCAGATGGACTTGGAACTTCAAATTACGGACAGACCAGATTCGGTGAAGAAGGTCTCATTGATCAAATTGCACAACAGAAACAGTATCAAAATGAAGGTGTAGTGAAACGTCAAATAATGGAAGATATAGGAACTGAAGGATTCGGATATTCTAGTCCAGGCGGACAACTAGACCCATATCAATTGGCACTAGCGAAACAAGACGAGGCAACAAAAGCTTACAATATATTAAATCCCAGTCAATTATCACCACTCGCAAACCCGTCAGATACAAAAGGTTCAGATGGAGAGAATTTATTTTCTAATAAAGACTATGCTTATAGTCTTGCAAAAGAAGGTGGTCCAGGATGGGTACCAACTGAATATAATAAAGCACAGAATATAGACCCATTTAAAATACAACCAACAACCCCGATTTCTAGAGGAAATAAATCAGAGCCACCTATACCAAAAGGTGAGAAATCTGGAAATCTATGGTTAGGTAATATACCAGGTGGAAAAAAAGGAACCGTGCCAGATTTAGTTAATTTCTATAAACAAAATCTTAAAGATAAAAGTAAAAGATCCCAATTCGGATTAGATGAATCATTCGGACAAATGAACACAAAATTCCTGGATCAAATGCAAGACAGATGGACATTCAAAACTGAAAAGAAACCAAAAGTAAAGAAACCTAAAGAAACCATCTTTGAAACTGAAAGAGATAACTTTGGTGGTTCTGGAGCATTATACGACCCAACTGGATTTTATTCACAGTAAAATAAATTTCAAATACTACTACTATCAAATACTTTCATGGGATTATTCGACGGAATGAATGGAATATTTGGAGCCGTAAAAGAATCAGGTAAAGGACTCGGAGAATTCTTTTTCGACTACATAGGGAAGAAATAAAATGCACTGGGCATTACGTGATGGTCTTGAGTGCACTGTAGAAGAGTGTATTGATGACGATGAAGAAGAGCGACCTGAATGGGATTGGTTAAAAAAACACTAGTGCAAAAAATTTTTTATTTTATTGTCAATTTTTACCTAAAGCTAGTCTTTATTAATAAACATAAAATTAAAATTAATAATGGCTGATGAGTCTGAAGACAATTCACTTTGGGGAAAATTAGGAAAAAAAGGTACAGAAGGATTAAACCATATTAATCTGGACGATATGGACTCGTTGAGTTACAGTTTCGGTGATTTTGGTGAAAAAAAGCGTAAGAAACAGAGTTAACAAACAAGTTCAAATGATGAAGATGCTCGAAGAGGGTGACAAGACCCAGGAAGAGATTACAAGAGATTTAGATATACCGAAATCAACATTTTATTCATGGAAGAAAAAAATCAATTTTCTAAAGTCTGAGGACGGTCAAGAGATAGTACAACAGGCAAGAAAAAGACCAATTTATGTCAAACCGTTAATTACATCAGAGAAACCAGAATTAAATGACATACTGGCTTTTGAGGATATACCTGTAATACGAGATTATAAGAATAATTGTAGATTAAACAAAAGCCCTGATTATACACCAAATGTATTCAAAATATGCAATTTAACACAAAAATCACCAGATGAGTTCTCAGCATCTTTGGAGAACGCAAAGTCCATTTATCTTGATTTTGAGTCAAAATGGGACGAAATGTTCCCAAATGTAACAACCGAGAATTATAGAAAGGGGGCAAGGAGTTTTCTCAAGTTCAAGGGAGTAACCATACCAGCCAGAGACAAGGTAATAACATCAGCCACTGATTCGAAAGGAGATTATGCTAGAGTATTTCTCACTTTACCAGAAGTTCAGAAGGTTGCAAATATTATAGGAAAAGAAGCAGGGCATGAATATAAAACTATATTTTGTTTACACCATGAGATTTTTGCTAGACCTACCACAATGCATGGTTGGGTTCCAAATGTCCAAGTGAAGACTGTTGATGTTGATGGTAAAGCGTATGAGTTCGGTGAAGCAGATGTCTTTGAAAAGAAACAGAATAAACATTATTCCAAAGTAATTCTAGATCCAATGGCATTAAGATTTGCCAAAGCTTACAATAAGAAAATCATAACAGACCCTATTACAGTATACGAGAAAAAATACGCAAGTGCATTAAAGGCAGCGTATGAAGACATTGGAAAAATTGACCCAAAGGTCAAATATGAAAAGGGACAGGAGGGTTGGTTATATTCTAATAGACCGATTTATTCAATACGACATTCAGCAGCTGTACACTGGTTATACCGTACTGCATTTGATGCATCAATGGTTGCAAGGATGGGATGGGAGAAGGTAGATACTTTATCACAATTTTACGCAAGATCAACGGTAACTGATATGATGATGAAAGGCAGTTGCTATTATTGTAACCCTCCAAAAATACTTGAAGATATGCCAGTATTTTGTTCACCAATGCATGCCTTAACATGGCTTAACGGGGGTAGAAAATGATTAGGTGTCCAAGATGTAATCTCACATATGGTGTAGAGATTAGGAAACAACCAAAATCAGATAATATGATACCAGATATAATGAAATTGAAGAATAGAGCATACTTGAATTGCCGTTCATGTGGATATAATAAAGACATTGAAAATTATAAAAATGAGGTATTAACCAAATGACTCGCGTAAAAGAATTCGTAGAGATAGTTGGGAAAGAACGTCGAGAGAATCCTATAGATGACCAAGTGAATAGGTGGATAAAGAGTCAAGAAAAGAAGGCAAATCCTGGTCAAAAACTAGTGATTCAGGATGTCAAATATCATACTCAATATAGAAAAGACCAGGATGATATGGTTCACAGTGTCTTAATTATATGGGAATGGGGTAGAATTTGGGGTAAATGGAACTCAAAGAAAAGGGTCCCTCAAGACTTGGACAAATTTGCAAAAGACTTGGAAGATGAATTCAGAGGTGTATCTTTTGGAGGAAAAGACCCATCTGATTATTTCAAAAGAGAGCCTAGACGCCGTTGGTATTCAACACCAGATGATTCATGGGATCCGTGGAGGAAGCGGAAGTAAATGATGAAATACGAACGTGAGACTTATTCAAAAAGATACTCTAATTGGAAAAAAGTCTTTTTTAATCATACTAGAATGCTAAGTTGTTATAACTGCGAAAAAGACCTCAAAGAGTCTTATGTTTGTTCATCAAATAGACGAAAAGTTAGGTGTTTAGAATGCGCCGAAAAACATAAAATCATACCAAAGATACCAGAGGAGTGTCTATAAAATGATGAGATTATACGCTGGAATATGTTTGATTTGTGCAGGAGTTCTTGTTGTATTGGAGTTCAAATTTTTCCACACTGGGATATTCATGGGGTTCTTACCATGACTTACGGACTATCCAACGCTTGTATAAAGGAATTAGATAGATTGGCTATAACCGATTTTGAGTCTTGGGTAGGAAAAATCGATACACCTGAAAGAGTACATTTGATTGAAAGATATGAAAAACGATTAGAGGTATTAGATGAATTATGAATATCAATGATTTACTAGTTCCACTATTACCAACCACCGACCGTTATTGGACTTGCATTAATGACATTTGTTACATAGAACCATTCAGCTTTGCGACCACTCCTATATACTGGATAGGATGGGCAGCCGTGATGGGATGTATATTATTATCAGGTAAGAGAAAACCATCTAAGAAGTTAATTCGTAAGGAATCGAAAGATGAGCCTAAAGATGATAGAGAACAATGGGAGATAGAACTTGCTAGACTCAAGTAATCTATTCAAACCGATTGAAGACTTAGTTACAATCATTGCATTATGTGGACTTGGACTTGGTGTGTATGTATTATTCAAGTTATTCAAGGACCCAGATGGAGAAGGCGGTAAAAGAATAAAGTCAAAACCAGGTGTGCTATATCCATGAGAGTAGAGTCAACCGAATGTAGATACGGAATGCATAGATTATGTAAATCAGCAAAGTCCGATGACCAGGTTCAAGGGCGTTTTTGCGATTGTGAATGTCACTCTGAGACACCGTAAAAGGGCGCAGAAGTTTCCACCAAATTTTTTCCGACTTTGCTATTCATGTTATTCTCTATACGACCTTGGACAAAACTCATCCTCTTAAGGATAGACCAAAATACTATTTGTTAGACTATATGATTTAGGTATGAAAAAGGGGACTTTATTGATTTCTCCGTATAGATCAATGATTAACTTCAATGATTAACATCAATGATTAACATCGATGATTAACAATGGATCTAAAGATCCGTAGCTTGATCAAGTATCAATTCTATAGATACTATACCAATGTCATAGTCTACAAGGAGGGAAACTTTTCAAGAAAAAAATATTTTACATAAAAAAAATATAATTATTATTTAATATGTTTATTAGAATTAAAGAGCTAGTTAATTTAGCTTTTTTTAAGATATTAACCTCCGCTAGGCGTGAAATCGTATTTTTTGACCGTTTAACTTTAATTTTATATTTCCAGCGTTCTATCACTCTATATGACGCTCATAGAGATTATGTCAGCAGCATTCACACAATATCGCTCAGGTATCGTATATGCGGTCCAATATGGTGATTTTGACGCTGCTATCATATTCATTCGTAATATCATAGCCATGCTCCCTGAGCCCTCTAGACCCGATTTACCTCCAATTCCCACTCCTACGAACTTAGCTGAGGATTTATTGGATAAAAGAGCAAAGTGGGAATGGGTGATGGAAGGCTCTGCTATTGCTGAGGAAGCTATATCAAAGTGGATACACGTAAACTTAGCGAGGATGCAAATGTAATGTCTACTGAAAATAACCCTTCTCATACTCAAATTGTTACGGCTTCAGAGATGGAAGCCAAGGAACCAGGCTCTACAAAGGGGTTTACAGACACAACTTTACCATGGATTGATGACCAAAAAAGGAAGCATTTTATCCCTACAAGATGGTATTGGGGTAGTATCTGTAAGCGTATTTTGACCCATAATAAGGCTCATGGTTTCACAGGAATAGTCCTCATAGGTATGTCTGGTAGTGGAAAAACGACTTTAACACAAACATTAATCCATCAAATACATTCCTACGGTGAAAATTACACAGTTGATTGGTTTAATGGACATGATATGATGAACATAGATAAGAAAATTGATGCTATGGCGGTAGGAGTACCACACATTATGGTTTTTGATGATGCCTCATATACAATGGAAAACGCAAAAGCTGCAGATGTAGGACGCCTTGCAAATGCTTTGACCACAGTTCGACATAAGGTAAAATCAAAAGTTATCATGATCATGAATATTCACTATTCCAAGGCAACCAAGAAATTTTTTAGAAATCAGCATTTCTGTTTTCTTACTTCCGTGACCACAGAAGAACTAGGAAATCTCAAAGATCTATTTCAGGATAAAATGCCACTGATTAGACAATTCGCATCAAAGTACCGTCAGATGGCGTTACAAGGACGGTTCTATGCGCCGATAGATGTTTACAAGGGAACTTTCGCTAAATACCAAATTAACGATCCATTTAGACTTGGGCTAGTATCAGAGATAACAGATGTTCATTTTTTCCTATACCCTAGGCTGTCTTGTCAACAGTGTCTCCCTGGAAAGAAAAATGAAAAGACTTTGTTGAAAACTGAAGACTTTGTCGAAAAAGCTAAGAAGTTTAAGCATATACGAGGATTGAGACTTGCGTTAAGATTTTGGCTGGTAACCCATAATCATGAAGGTTTGGGTGCAGATTTTCTCCCATCAGAATACAGAGGTTGGTGGAAAACTTTTGACAAGATATCAAGACAACATAAAGTGGATTGGGTTACTGTCCTAGATGCTCTTGAGACTGAAAAGGAGGCTATAACGAGAGTGAAGAGAAAAATAAGTAAACGAAAGAGTATGATGGGTTTAGAAGATGTCATAAAAGCTGCCTCAGATGAACAGAAAGATGAACAGAATAAAGAAGCAATTGGCTTTAGACGTGGCTCCACTTTTGGTGGTACTAAAGAGCCAGATGAATGGTTTGGAGACGGAGACGAAGATATGGGTGAAGGGGAACCACTAGACAATGTAAAACAATCTGATGATGAAAAACCAGCTGAAACTAAAAGAATGGGAGAAGGTACAGACACGCCTGATTACGATTCCACGTATATTCCACCTCCATCCTGATAAAATTAAATTTCAAATACGAAGGAACATTTATCATTGTATGTTTGATGGAGGATTATTCCTAATTCTAAATATAGTTGCAGTGATATTTCTAGTCAGACGTGAACTTCCATTCAAGATAATTTCATTAATCATATTCTTCGCTTTAGGCACCGTTTTACTGGCAGGAGAGGATGTAGGCTTTACGTGGACAGGAACAGAAGCAGCGACGACTGGGTCGGCTGCAACCACTGTAGAAGTGACTCAAACGTTCTATCTCATAGGAGATGACGATGCAGCTACTTTCAATGATAATGCTACCTGGGTAGGATGGATTTACATCACTATAGGCTGTCTAGTAGCCTTTAGTTTCTTTGGACGATATGTGGGGGCTGATTACTAATGGGTTATACACACATCTTCTTGTTTTTCAT
>MDTE01000167.1_pt1 | contig 11028 bp, 13 predicted proteins | sample 811231 | NCBI WGS metagenome assembly MDTE01 (sample SAMN05326651, study PRJNA326480) | marine metagenome | isolation source: seawater | place: Indian Ocean: Red Sea | collected 2010 | reverse complement strand
GATCCGAAAAAAAATAAAATAATTGTGGCTATCAAAGTAGTTATATTTGCGTCTAAAACTGTAATTTTAGCTCTATTATATCCTAAATCAAAAGCATGTATTGAGGATTTTTCCGTTAGTAACTCTTCTTTAATTCTCTCATAAATTAAAACGTTTGCGTCAACAGCCATTCCGACCGTTAAAATTATTCCAGCAATTCCAGGCAAAGTTAAAGTTGCTTCTAAAATTGTAAGTATACCTAACAACATTATTAAATTACTTATCAATGAAATATTGGCAATAAGACCAAAAAATTTGTATTTATATAACATGTAAAGAATTACTAGAAAGAAACCAACAACCAAAGATATCGATCCTGATTTTATCGAGTCCTTGCCAAGATCTGGTCCAACCGTTCTCTCTTCAACGATTAAAATTGGTGTTGGTAAAGCACCAGATCTCAATAGTAATGCTAAGTCAGTAGCTTCCTGAAAAGTAAAATTACCAGATATTGTTCCACTACCACCGGTAATAGACTCTCTTATAACTGGAGCGCTTATTACCTTATCATCTAAGACTATGGCTAATCTCTTACCAACATTTTTTGTAGTAACATTGCCAAATTTTTGTGCACCAAATCTATCTAAAGTGAAAGATACAATTGGTTCACTACTTTGATTATCTACTCTTGGCTGTGCATCTAATAAATTATCACCGGTCATTATTATCTGTTTGCTAATATTAAGTTTTTCACCAGTATTTGATGTCATAGTTTCATATCCAAATTCATTATTTGATTTTGAAACTAATCTAAAGTTTAATTGAGCAGTTTTGCCAAGTAAATTTTTTATTCTTTCAGGATCTTTGAGGCCGGGTAACTCTACTAAAATTCTTTTTTCACCTCTTTGAATAATTGTGGGTTCTTTGGTTCCTATGTCATCAACTCTACGTCTTACAATTTCTATAGATTGTTTTACAGCTGAATTGTTTAGTGTAAGCAATCCATATTTAGAAAAATTAATTTTAAGTTTATTATTAGAATTTTTTAAATCTAATTCAAAAGACCTATATTTATCAATATAGGGGTTTAAATCATTTTCTTCTTTAGAAAAAAATTCTTGTTCAAATTTCTCAGCATCAACTTGTGAAAGAGAAAAACTTAAAAAATTTTCATTAATTGTAAAATTACTATATTCGTAGTTTTTGCTATTAAGATATTTTTTAAATTTTATAACTTTATCTTGTATTCTCTCTTCAATTAAGGGCTTGGTATCTATTTCAAGTAATAAATATGAACCTCCTTGTAAATCCAAGCCTAAATTTATTTTTTTATTTATAATATTATTTTCTTCGCTCTGAAAATTTAATAATGAAAAAAAACCTATTACCAAAAATAAACTATAAATTATCGCTATTTTTATTTTTGAAAAATTAAGCACTACCTAAATTACTTTTTTGGAATTTCTTTTTTTAACAAACTAGTAATTGTTGATTTTATTATTTGAACTTTTACATTATCGCACAGAGTTACATCAATTTTATCGTCCTCATGAACTTTATCAACAATTCCTATGATACCACCTGATGTAATCACTTCGTCACCCCTTTTTAGATTTTGCACCATCAATCTGTGATCTTTAACTCTTTTTTGTTGCGGTCTAATCAAGAAGAAATAGAAAATTATGAAGATTAGAATTAACGGTATAAATTGAGCAAATCCTTGTGTATTCATGATGTGTGAAAATTATATTAAAAGAAGTTTTTTAACAAGTTAATAATACTCATATTTTTTCAATATTTTTCATATATTTTTTTAATATATTTGGAACAGTAACTGAACCGTCTGAATTTTGATAATTTTCTAATAGAGAAATCATAAGTCTTCCTGTCGCTAATCCAGAACCATTTAATGTTCCAACATATTTAACATCCTTGTTGTCCTTAAATCTTGCCATCATCCTTTTTGATTGAAAAGTTCCACATGATGAACAACTTGAAATTTCTCTATATTTATTTTCAGAAGGTATCCAAGTTTCTATATCATAAGTTTTTTCTGCACTAAAACCCATGTCTCCAGTAGATAACATCACTATTTGATAAGGTAATTCTAATAGCTTAAGTATTTCCTCAGCACAATTTAACATTCTGTCCAATTCTTTAGCGCAGTCCTTTGGATTAACGATACTCACAAGCTCAACCTTATAAAACTGATGTTGCCTCATCATTCCTTTTGTATCCTTTCCATAACTGCCAGCCTCTTTTCTAAAACACGGGGTGCTGGCTACATATCTTAAAGGCAAATCTTTTATATCCAATATAGTTTCTCTCACTAAATTTGTTAAAGAAACTTCTGCTGTTGGGATTAGAAATTTTCTTAAATCTTCTTTGTCTGTTTTAATTTCATATTGATCCATTTCGAATTTTGGTAACTGCCCTGTACCATACATTGCACTTTCATTAACTATAATTGGTGGAGAAATTTCTGTGTAATTAAATTTTTCTGTGTGAGTATCTATCATAAAATTAATTAGGGCTCTTTCAAGTAAAGCCAGATTTTCCTTTAAAACTACAAATCTTGCACCAGATAATTTTGAAGCTAAATCAAAGTCCATATTTTTTTTTGTAGTACCTAAAATAGTATGTGGTTTAACTTTAAAATTAAATTTTTTTAATTCTCCTATTTTTTTTATTACTTTATTTGATTTTTCGTCTTTTCCGATAGGCACATCGTCCAGGGCTAAGTTTGGCACACTCGACAATATGTCTTTTATTTTTTTTTTTAATTCTAAATGATTTTTTTCTAATTTAGATATATCAAGAGATATTTTTTTTGATTTTTCAAAATTTTTAGGGTCTTTAGTTTTTGATAACAATTTTTTTTCTTGTTCTAATTTTTCTTTTTTAAATATAATTTCCCTATTATCTTTATCTATAGTTAAAAGTTTTTCTAAATCAATTTGAACATTTCTTTGATTAATTTTTTTTTTAAAGATTTCTATATTTTTTCTGATATCCTTTAAATCGTGCATTAATTCCTTTTTTCAATTAATTTTACAGTAACTATTGATAATTCATATAATAATAATAAAGGTAAAGCTAAACCAATTTGAGTTATAGGATCTGGGGGTGTTAATACTGCTGCAATTGCAAAAATAATTACTACAACATATTTTCTCCTTTTTTGTAAAAACAGTGAGTCTACAAATCCGACTCGAGCAAGTAAACTTAAAACTACTGGAAGTTGAAAACTTAATCCAAATGCAAAAATTAATCTCATTATTAATGATAAATATTCATTAACTTTAGCCTCAAGTTCAATAGCGATATTTGTGGCGCTTTGTGCACTTTCAAAACTTAAAAAAAACTTTATTGCGATTGGCATAATAAAATAATAAACCAAAATGCCCCCGATAAAGAAGAGTATAGGTGTTGCAACTAAATAAGGTAACAATGCCTTTTTCTCATTGTTGTACAAAGCTGGTGCTATAAATTTCCAAATTTGAGTTAGTATAATTGGACTAGTTAAAAAGAATGCAGCAAAAAATGCAACTTTAAGATAAGTGATAAATGCTTCATGTAAAGCTGTAAAAATTAGCCTACGATTTAATTCTTTATCCAGGACAGCATCAGAATAAGGTTTAACTAGAAACTGATAAATTTCTTCTGAATAAATATAACAAATCACAAAAGAAAAGATTAAAAAAATAAAGGATTTTATTAGTCGACTTCTGAGTTCCACTAAATGACTAATATAGGAACCTTTCTTTTGATTATCCTTATCAGTCATTTTCTTTATCTTCCTTTTTTTCCTTGTCTTCTAAGTTGGTAATTTCATTTACGTTTTTTTGAATATCAGAAAAGTAATTTTTTATAGAAGCTATCCAGGAGCCTATTTTTCTTAAAACAATTGGAAATTCTTTTGGCCCTAACACAAGAATTGATATGATTATTAATATAAGTAATTCAAACCAACCAATTTGTGGCATTTAAATTAATTACTTTTTGAGTTGTTATTATCTTCTGAGTCCTCTTTGGTTGATTCTGGATTGTCTGCCATGCCTTTTTTGAAACTTTTTATACCTTTAGCTACATCTCCCATTAAGTCAGAAATTTTTCCTCGACCAAATAACAGAACAACTAAAACTACTACTATAGCTATTTGCCAAAATCCTATACTCATAAGATAATTATATACAAATTTTGGCTGAAATAAATAGCTTTATTTTAATTATTATCGTTATCGTCTATAACTTTTTCAATTTCGGAATAAATATCATCGTTTTTTGACATTTGCTCTTTATAAAACTTACTAGTGCCAAAAATAGATGAATTAATTGATGAGGTATCAACTAATCCAGCAGAACCCAACTCTTCGATAGTGGGTAAGTCAGAAAGTTTTTGCACATTAAAATGATTTAAAAAATTATCAGTAGTTATATATTGAATTGGTTTACCTGGCACATTTTTTCTACCAGACGGTCTTACCCAATCTAATTCCATAAGTGTATCTATGGTATTAGTGCCAAAAGCAACTCCTCGAATTTGTTCTATCTCAGATCTAGTTACTGGTTGATGGTATACAATAATTGCTAGAGTCTCAATAGTAGCTTTGGAAAGCTTTTTCTGGGTAGATTTTTGTAAAGCCATTGTCTTAGATAAATCTGATGAAGTTCTAAATGACCATTTATCTTTAACACAAACTAGATTAATCCCTCTGTCATTATAGTCATTTTGAATTTTTTCTAATATTTTTTTTATATTTGTAGTTGACTCCACTCTTTTTTGAATTGTTTCAATGTCAAGAGGTTCAGAGGCTGCAAATAAAATTGCTTCAACTTTTCTCTCAATTTTTGTCATTGATGCTGGAAATTTAATTATATTATTTTTTTTTTTACTCATTAATTTTTTTTATCATAACTTTATCGAAAAGCTTTTTTTGTGTAATTTCTATTATTCCCTCTTTTGAAAGCTCTAAACTTGCAGAAAAAACACCAGAAATTCCTGTTTTTCTTTTATTTAAATTGTTTAAATAATCTTCAGGGATTAATTCTACGATATTTTTCCACTCATTCAAATGTTCTAAATTATCTTTAATGTTTTTCATAGCTTGTTCAGTTGTTAATACAGGTAATTTTGGGATATTTATTCTTTGAAAAGATTTTTGAGCATTGATATTTGCATAAGTTTTTAAAAGTTCATATAAACTAACATCGTATATAGGTGTGTAAATTGATTTAATTCCACCTTTCATCCCCCTATAAAAAATGTCTCTGCCTATCCTTTTTCTTTTCAAAAGCTGAGTTGATAACAGTCTAATAAGTTCTAATTTTTTTAATTGAAGTTTAAGTTTTTCTGCTACTTCAAAAGCCTTAAAGTCATCCTCATTGTCATCAGGTAATAATAATTTCGATTTAAGATAAGCAAGCCAAGTTGCCATAAGCAAAAATTCTGATGCTGTTTCTAAGTTAAGGTTTTTTTCTTTTTTTACAAAATCCAAAAATTGATCAGCTAATGTTGCAACTGATATTTCAGCTAAATCAACCTTTTGATTTCTAGCTAAATCTAATAATACTTCTAGTGGTCCACTAAAATTGGGTATGTCCACCGCAAAATTATTATTTATACTCATAAAACTATATTATCTCAAAAATTTATAAAATTCTGAAGTTTTTTTTTTTGTAAACAAGTCTATATAAGGCATATTAGTTAATAGTTTTTTCGACTCGGCGAAGTTGCCTTTACAATAAAGAGCTAAATTACAACCAGCCTCAATAGATTTTTTAGCATTATTCAGATAGTCATATTTTAAAGCTTTCATATTAATATCGTCTGATATTAAAATTCCTTTAAAACCAATTTTTTTTCGAATAATTTCATTGATAATTTTTTTTGAAAACGTTACACAGTTTTTATTGTCTATTTTTTTATACAAAATGTGTGCCGTCATAGCAAAATGAGAACTGTTATTTTTAAAACATTTAAAGTCATTGCTATTTAGAAATTTTAAATTTTTATTTACAATAGGTAATTTTTTATGGCTATCGCTCGTAGCTAAGCCATGACCAGGTATATGTTTTATCACACATAATACTTTGTTTTTTTGAAAAGTTTTTATACATGTTTGACCAAGCTCAATTATTTTTTGACATTCTCTTGAATACATTCGATTTTTTAAAACCTTATTTGTATGTTTATATAATTTATCTAACACTGGAACAGTATTCAAATTTATTCCTAAATCCCTTAGTATTTGTGAAAGATTATTAATGTATATTTCATAAACTTTTTTTCCTACAGTTTTATTTTTAGAATAAATCTCTCCAAAAAAACTCTGAGAAAATTTTGATGTATTAATAACATCACTAAGTCTAGATACAGATCCACCTTCCTCATCTATCATGATAGGATACTTAGAATTATTAAAAATTTTTTTTATTGATTTTATTAATATTTTGATTTGATTGTAATTTTTTAAATTTCTTTTAAATAATATGATTCCCCAAGGCTGATGCTTTCTGAAAAGCCTTCTTTCATTTGCAGTTAATTTCGTCCCAGAGATACTAGTAATGATAGCTTTTTTCATTTAATTTTTAAATAAATTCCAAAAATTTCTATTAGTTTTTTTATTACTTTTTTCAAGATATCCATTATTAAAGTTTATGGAGTCATCAATATTGTTTTTAAGTATTGGCAATGTATTCACAAACTCTTTATTTAGTGATAGATTTTGTTTTCTATTATGTATTTTTGATTTGTAGTACTCATCTGAAATATAAGTTTTTATTACAATAAAAATGAAAGAAGAAATAAATATAATAATTAATAAATTAAAAATTTGCTTTTTCATCACATTTTTTTAGGTAAAGATACACCCAATATATTCATACCATTTTTAACTACAATAGAAATTAGCTTAATTATGACTAATGTGTTTTTATTTTTTACTTTACCATTATTTATAAATTTTAATTCTTCATTTTCATTACCTTTGCTCCAATAAGCATGAAACAAAGTTGATAAATCGTATAAATAATAAGGAATTCTATGCGGCTCTAATTTTTGTGAAGAAATATTAATTACTTTAGGCCACTCATATATTTTTCTAAGTATTTTTTTTTCATATAAATTTAGATTAAAATTCTCTTGATCTAGTTGTACCAATTCATTTAAGTCTATTTTTAAAGTTCTAAATAAAGAACATATTCTCGCATAACAATATTGAACATAAAAAACAGGATTTTCTTTTGTTTTTTCTAGAACTTTATCGAAATCAAAGTCTATTTCTACATCGTTGCTTCTATTAAGCATCATAAATCTTATGGAGTCTTTATCAACTTCGTTTAGTAAATCAGACACTGTAATAAAATCACCAGCTCTTTTAGACATTTTAAATGGTTTGCCTTTTTTAAAAAGCTTAACTAATTGACATACTTTACAATATAATTTTGTTTTAGTTTCTGAAAGCGCACTAACTGCACCAGCAATTCTTTTTATATAACCTGTGTGATCAGCACCCAGAACATTTATTAAATAATCATAATTTCTTGAAACTTTATCGAAATGATACGCGACATCATTTGCAAAGTAAGTCCATGAACCGTCGTCTTTTTGCAATGCTCTATCCGTATCGTCACCAAATAAAGATGATTTAAAAACTAATTTTTTTGTTTTTTTCCAGTTTTTGCTCTCCTCGCCTTTAGGGGGATCTAAGAATCCTTCTATAACATAATTGTTATTTTTTAGTTTTTTAATTGCCTTTTCGACTAATTTTTTTTCAACATTGCTCCTTTCTGATATAAAATTATCATGTTTTATACCTAATTTGTCTAAATCTTCTTTGATCATTTCCATTGAGCTTTTAATTGCTTCTGTGCCTAATAGAGGTTTTGATTTTTCATAATCTTTGAAATCTAATTTTGTTTTTTTAATAATTTTTTTTGCTATTTCAATAATATAAAGACCTGGATAGATATTTTCACTCAGTGTAAATTTTTCATTATATTTAATTTCTCTAATTCTTAAATAAACCGACTTTAGAAAATTTTGAATTTGATTACCGTAGTCATTTACGTAATATTCTTTTGTAACTTTATTGCCATTAAAAATTAATAAATTTGACAAAACATCACCAAAAACTGCCCCCCTACAATGTCCAACGTGTAAAGGACCAGTGGGATTAGCTGATACAAACTCTATATTATAATTTTTATTCTCTTTAATTGATCCATAATTATCGTTACTTAAAATTTTTAATATTGATCTGATTGTACCTTTTTTGGATAAATTCAAATTTAAAAAACCTGGGGCTGCAACTTCAATCTCTGAAAAATCTCCAATATTTTCCTCTAAAGTTTTTTTTATTTTTTTGGCTAAATTAATACTATTTAATTTGTTTAATTTTCCTAAAACTAAACAAATATTTGTGGAGAAATCATAATTAAAATTTGTGGGGGGATTTTCTAATATTACTCCTTTAAAGTTATTAAGGTCTTTCAGTTCTAAATTTTTTTTATTATCTTTTACACAATTATTAATTAATTTTAAATAATGATTATAAATATTCATTTTAATTTATTATAAAGATTAATAGCATATCTATCAGTCATTCCTGCAATAAAATCACAAATAGACCTAACACCATAATGTTTGTAATCGTTTGTATTAATAAACATTCCTTTATTATTTTTAATTTGTTTGAACAAAAAATTGATTATTTTTTTTCCTTCGTTTGTTTTTTTTAAAACTTGTTTACTATAATACATTTTTTCTCTTAGAAATTCTTTAATCTGCATATCAAACTTTCTCATTTTATGTGAAAAAATTACGATTAAATTTTTAGAATTATACACATCGGCTAATTTGTTAATTTTATTGTTTTTTAAATTATGTTTTATATTTAAAATGACATCTTTAACCATTTCATTGATTATTTCTCTTACTATTTGTCTTACTATTATTTGATTGTCTTTTTTTCTTTTATTATTAAGATTTTTTACAACAATATCATTCAATATCACTATATCTTTTAATTCTTCTATCTTAAACAAATTTGCCTTTATTCCATCCTCTAAATCGTGACTGTTGTAAGCAATGTCATCTGAAATAGAAGCTATTTGAGCTTCAAGTGATGGTTGTTTTTTTAATTTTATTTTTCCTTTAAAAAAATTTTTTCCTAAAATGCTATTCAGCTTATTTGTATTAGTGATTTTTCCGTTATGCTTGATTAAACCGTCTAAAGCTTCTATTGATAAATTTAATCCATCGTAATCGTAATATTTTTTTTCAAGTAATGTTACTACTCTTAATGTTTGAATATTATGATCAAATCCTCCATTATTTATCATACAATTATTAAGAATTTCTTCTCCTGCATGACCAAAAGGTGTGTGCCCAAGATCGTGAGCTAAGCTTAGGGTTTCACACAAATCTTCATTTAAGTTAAAAAATTTTGATAACGTTCTTGCAATTTGTGCCACCTCTAGGGAATGGGTAATTCTTGTTCTAAAGTGATCTCCGCTTGTATTAACAAAAACTTGCGTTTTATGTTTTAATCTTCTAAAGGCGGTTGAATGAATAATTCTATCTCTGTCTCTTTGAAAATCTGTTCTTATATTTGTTCTTTTGTCTTTAAAAAACCTACCTTTAGATTTAAGAGGAACTGCTAATTTTGACAATCTAATAATTGAATTTTTTTGCATGCACACTATATAGACTATATACTAGATAATTATGGAAAAAAAATTAGAATTTACTGACAGAGCTAAAAATCAAATCCTAAAAATCACAAATAGTGATACAAATAAAAAATATTTTAGAATTTCAGTAAAAGGCGGTGGATGTTCAGGATTTAAATATAATTTTAGTTTCGATAATGTTATCGAAAAAGACGATGTGGTGTTTGATCTTACTGTTATTGATAAAAATTCTCTTGATATTATTGCTGGCTCAACCGTTGATTTTAAAACAGAAATGATTGGAGAGTCATTTGTTATTAAAAATCCACAAGCATCAGCCTCTTGTGGTTGTGGTTTATCTTTTGCTGTTAAATGAAGATAAGTTCTTGGAATGTAAATTCAATTAGAGCTAGGCTAGATAATGTTATTCATTACATTCGAGAAGAAAAACCTGACATACTATTATGTCAAGAAATAAAAACGCAAGATCAGTTTTTTCCCAAAGAAGATATTAAAAAAATTGGTTATGAGTCTCATATATTTGGTCAGAAAAGTTATAATGGTGTCGCAATTTTGTCTAAACACGAAATTAAAAACGTAACCAAAAATTTTATTTCGGATGATCTTAATCAATCTAGAATTATTACTGGTGAAATTGAATTAAAGAAAAAAAAAATTGATATAATTAATATTTATACCCCTAATGGAAATCCAGTAAATACTGAAAAATATTTATATAAAAAAAATTGGCTTAAGAAATTTATATCTAGTGTCAAAAAAAGATTAATGAAAAATTCAAATATTATAATAGCTGGTGATTTTAATATTATACCTGAAGAAATAGATGTGTATGATTTTAAGAGATATGAAAATGATGCATTGGGAAAATTAGAGATAAGAAAAAAATTTCGTGAATTATTGAATTTAGGCTTTAATGATATTTACAGAATCAAAAATAAAAACAAACAAGAATATACTTTTTGGGATTATTTTGCAGGATCTTGGCAAAAGAACTATGGCATGCGGATTGATCATTTTTTAATATCAAATAATTTATTAAATAATGTTTCATCTATAAAAATTAATAAAAAACCTAGATCACGTGTAAAACCTTCTGATCATACGCCTATAGAATTAGAAATTAATTAATTCTACCATAAACATCTTCGTACCTAACTATATCAGTTTCTTTTAAAATAGATCCTAATTGTGCCTCTATAATTTTAACTGGTTTTGTGTTTGGGTTTTTAATTCTATGAATAGATCCTTGTGGGATAAAAATAGTTTGATTCAATCCAATTGAAAAAATTTTATTATTTAAAGTTATTTTAGGTTTGCCCTGAGTAACAACCCAATGTTCAGATCTATGAAAATG
>MDTE01154579.1_pt1 | contig 11029 bp, 6 predicted proteins | sample 811231 | NCBI WGS metagenome assembly MDTE01 (sample SAMN05326651, study PRJNA326480) | marine metagenome | isolation source: seawater | place: Indian Ocean: Red Sea | collected 2010 | reverse complement strand
AGAGTTATCATCTGTAGCAACAGAGAAGATATACTCACCAGTTTCTGGTGGGTGAATGTAACCCATCAAGTGCCAACCGTAGTTGTCACGTACGTTGCCAGGAGGGTTCACTTCGATGTCACCACTTTGTGGCCACTCGAAATAAGGAGCAATAGCTGTTGCATCCGGTGAATCAGGGAACTTAGCCTGATCTTGTAATACTTGTAGTGAAGTAGTTCCAATTCCGTGATACTCACGAACAGTTAGACCACCCATCGCCTCAGTAGGCGCAGGAGTATCACGCTTGTAGATAGCAGGAACGTTGAAGCTCCAAGAAGCTGACTTGGAAGCACCATTAGATTCCTTCATGGAAACCGACACATCGTGGGTTCCAACTGGAAGACCTCCGTCTGGAGATAAGCTAATGGTGATTGTGTCACCGTCCTTGTCTACGCTTGCATTTACAACTTCACCGTTAAGTTTCAATTCAATTGAACCTTGATCGATTGTTGTAGCAGAACCGTTCTTGGCAACTACACTAATTGTACCAGTCTTAACCAGCTTGCCGTTAGGGCTAACTGAAACCAACACTGCACGACCTGTGTCAACACGATCGGTTGTTGTTTCGTCAACTGTAGCTCCCTTGATGGTGTAAGCCTTGATTGAACCATCCACATCAGGATCGTTAATCAATGTCTTTTCACCATTAACCAATGAGAAAATCTCAACATTAGCTCCGCCGCCGCCTTCAAACCAGAGAACGCGGAACGGATATAAACCAGCTTCTTCAACAACAATATCAAATGTTGTGTCAGATGCACCACGGCCTCCGTTGAATTCACCAAGAACCTGAGCTCCTAGATCACCGAAGTTAGCACCGATAGTTGCTTGGAATCCGTCATCAGAGTTAACACCCAAGGTGTAAGATCCGCGGGCCAAATCTAGTAATGCGATGTATTCACCAGCAATACCGTCTGTAGAACCGCCCCAACCAGGGATACCTGGAATTGGCTCGTCTTCCTTGCCGTTACCTTCATTGAAGTTACCAACTGCACCAGGTGCATCCTGGTTTTGGTTAACTGTTTCCACAACAACTGGGAAGTAGCTCCATCCTTCAAAGGCTTCTTCATCGGCCTCGTTCAAGAATTGCTCTTCTGTGTTTGGATCAATGTATTCACCATTAATTTGCTTCTCAGCATTGGCAATATTGTTTCCGTGAAGGTTATTTGCACCGCCAGTTTGCTCAGTTGAAATCTGAGTGATATTAGCAATAAAGCCAGAATCACCCTTCAATGAACTTGCTGCAGCTGAACTAGCTGCGATGGAGGTGTAGTTTGGAACAGTAAAGCTAAGAGTCTTTACATTGATGTTCCCCTTCTCGTCACCGTAGGTAACTTCAATTGAGTGATCACTGCCTGCTGGCAAGAACTCGTCAACTGTATAAGAAATGGTTGTTACGCCATCAACCTTAGATGTGGTAACGTCAACTTTTGTTCCGTCGAACTTAGCTTCAACAGAATCAGCCTTAAGGCCATTGCCTTCAGCATCTGTCAATGAAACAGAAACACCACCTGGGGTGCCTTCGAATCCACTAACAATTGGTCCAGATGGCTTGTACACTTTTACGTAGAAGTCATCCACCCAGTGAGCTGAGTTAGCACCACCAGTACGACCAGCGAACAACCACTCAGGGGCTGTCAATGCAGGCCAACCCGGAGGCAAGGTCTCATTGATCATTTCATAGCCCTTGTAGTTGATCTTCAACTGACCACCTAGAATCTTCAGGCTGAAGTCAACCCACTCACCGTGAGTCCACATGAAAACAAATTCACCAGTGTCTGGATCCTTGAACTTAGCTTCGTCAGGGGCACCTGTTACACCTTGGAAGTTCTGGCGAACGAAAAGACCGCCAGACCAAGAGCCTTGGTTACCATCACCAACTTGACCTTGTACACCATTCCAAACGTCGATAGCTGGGGCTTCGCCTCCACCACTATCCCAAGTGTCAAAACAGATACGAATACCGGAACCAGCACCTTCCTCAGCCAGACCAATTGTGTCTGGAAGGTTGTTGCCGATGCTCAAGCTCCATCCATCAGCAGGACGGTGGCCAGCATTCATGTCATCTGCGTTACCGCAACATGTACTGTCGGAAATATATACCTTAAAACCAACTTCGAAGTCCTTAAAGGTACGGCCTTCTGTGATGTCGCCGATCTTCATGGAACCATTCTGTCCATTCAAAGCGTCTGTGACGTGAAGGAACTCATTAGGCTCGTCAGACTCATCTCTTTCGTCAGGACCAATTTCAGCAACACCAAACAATTGTGCTGAATCTGGAATTTCACCTTCTGTAAAGCTAGTTTCGAATGAAGCCAAAACTTCTGCAGCGGTAAGGGTAACCAATGCAGCGTCTGGTGCAGTTTTACCAAAAACAATCATGTGTGGACCCCAACCACTCCAGCCCTTCTGGCCAGGTGTGTCAGAATCACCATCATTCACACAAACACCAAATCCAAATTGCTGGCCAACCTCAAATTGAGCAAAACCAAATGAATCAGGAGTAAAGAGTGCTTCGTAGATGGTCTTCTTGGTGTCGTCGTTACGAACCATGGCGACGGTGTAATTACCAGGGCCACGCTCTTTATCAGCGATAATACCAGCATCTCCGTTTTTGTATACCTTACCACTTTCGTAGCCGTCACGGATGCAGTAGTTGTAAAGGTGAGTTACAGTGTCACGCTCAGGATTTGTTAATCCCATTTGGACACCATCACCATTCCAAGCATTACCTGCAGCGTGCTCGTGCTCATCGTCAGTGACAACAATACCTAGATAAAGACCTTCCTGATCCCAAGCTACAGCAATGCTGGTCTTGTGATCGTCTGGCCCGCTCCATGTACCGCCGGCAAACTCTGCAAATGTAGAATAAGTAACATCACCAATGGTGCTGTTTCCTTTTCCGCCCTCGCGTCCATCACTGGCATGAAACAGAGGCTCAATGAAGTTAACGCCCGCCCAATCAGACAGATCACCATCGACTTCGATGGACCTCCTGTCCGCGTTGTATCGTTCGTAACGGGGTTCAATCCCGTTTTGTGCATTTGTAGAAGAGACGAAAGCCGCTAACGCTAGAGCGCAAGCGACAATACCTCCTCTGAGGTTATTTTTGGTCATAACTGTTAATTCCTTATCTGGTTAAGGGCCGGACAACTTCCTTCAATTGAAAAACACCGTCAAGCCCTAAACCAACAATAGTAAAAATATTACTTTCAATAAAAAACATGAGGGGGAAATAGAAAAAACCTTAAAATAAAGGGGAAAAATGAAAAAATGGCCTACATGGAGTCTTTTTTCTCAGACAAGACGACCCGAAAGCCCACAAAATTAATTCCCATGTCCGGAGCCATCATAAAACGACTATTTGCCTTGGAAAACTTAACCTCATGATACCATCCTCCACCCTTGAAAACCTTATGTTTTCCAGTGGTAGGACCTATTGGATCTGTGAGTTGAAGGTCCTTGGGATGTGGAGCAAACCAATCTAAAACCCATTCCCATACATTACCATGCATATCATACAGTCCCCATGCATTCGGTTTTTTCATTCCTACTAATTGGGTTTTATCTCCTGCATTTTCAGCTGACCAAGCATAATCATCCGATTGAACCACTTCACCAAATGAAAACGGACTGGTTACACCACCCAAACAAGCAAATTCCCATTCCGCCTCACTAGGTAAACGATACATCATATTCTGCCTAATTCTATTTTCACTTATATCCTTAATGGTCAGTGCCTTACAGAATGCTACCGCCTGATCAAAACTCACTTTTTCAACTGGAAGTTTTTCGCCCTTAAAAAAGCTCGGATTTTGCCCCATCAATGACTCGTACTCGCCTTGAGTGATTTCGTGTGAACCAATCCAAAACCTTTGAGAAATGGAAATTCCCTGCTGCAAATCTGTTACTCGAACATAGCGGCCAGGATCAATTGCTATCAGATTTACTGAAGGGTTGAATACAAAAGGCTTGGACTTAACAGGTAAAGACTCCTCTTGTGGCTGTGAAGAATCGCACCCAATAGCAATAAAGACGCATACAATAATGCAAAGCAGCTTATCTAATGATGTATTCATAAATTCCCGGTTGCACTGAAATCGTTTGCTTATCCCCATTAGCCCAAAGCACCTGAATAGATGAAGGCCACTCATTAAAACCTAAAACTGCTTCGGTTGAACACTGTGAAAGCACTCCATCGCCAGAGTGTAAATACCTTGAAGGAGAAAAGGTTCCATCCGAATAAATCAAATGCAAGGCAGTCCCCAAACGCTTAGCCAAACCAACTTCAGTATCAATAACTACTCGAATACCTCGCTTCTCAACTTGTCCAAGATAGAAATGAGATTGCCCAAGTGTTTGAGTAGCAACAATATCGGAACGGCCATCTTGATTAAAATCTGCAATAATTGCATTGCGAGATTCCCCCAAGACGATCAAACCGCTATGTGATGAATTTACTGCCTTAAAACTCCCCTGCCCCTGCCCAAGCAATAATATACTGGCACTGGAATCCAACCGCCCCAAGTCCGGGCGAATAGAATACCAATTCTGGCTAAGGTATAAATCCTCAAGTCCGTCATTGTTGAAATCCGCAACATTGATACTGGAAGTTGGACTTAACTGGGCTTCAACAGGTAAAGCAAACCTTTCAAACTTATCTCCTCGATTCAGAAATACGGAAGTCTCGAGACAATTGATTTCGGTTTGATTCATTAACCCAAAAGATTTTAACACCTCGGTAAGGTTCGAATCGGAAAATTCACGATAGGTCTGAGGGAGTGTCGACCGGTCAACAACTCGAGCAAATAAATCCATGTCATCTATGGGTAAGAGATTGTCTTTGTCCTTAAATGCAAATAAAGCCATCCGAGGTTCTTCTGAACGACTTAAGTAAACCAAGTTTTCATGATAAGGCTCAAGGGAACTGTTGCGCCCAATGTTACCAGCTACAAAGTCTATTCGACCATCATTGTTAAAATCTCCAACAGCCAATCCTTGCCACAAACCAACATGCTCCACCAAGTTGGATGACTCACTAATATCAAAAAACCGGCCTTCACGGTTTTCAAATAATTTTATACTCCCAGCCTCCGATGAAACAAGGAGATCAACATCTTGATCACTGTCTATGTCAATGCATATGGCGCTGGTGACTTGACCAAGTTTTGATAGCGACTCTTCCCAAATATCAGCCCTACGAAATTCACCTTCATTTTGTAAAAAAACAAACGCCCGACTTGCATCAGGATGATCCAACATCGAATTCTGAGTAATATAGAGTGCATCAGCCAGACCATTCCCATCAATGTCAGCTCGTAAAACCATTCGCAAAACCTGATCAAATTCGATTTCTGGAACTTTGCGGTTCAGGGAATCTTGAAAACTAGGTTTACCGTCTATAACTGCAAATCCATCTAGCCATCCTGCATTTTCCATTAATCCATTTGGATTAGAATACTTCGAAGCAATTGGGAGAAAACTCTTTCCATCCTGATTAAGAAAAACCTGAATTGCGCCACTTCTTGGCAATTGAAATCCAACGTCCAACCAGCCATTTCCATCAAAGTCATAAGAAATGGCTGGAGGCGCCGTTGCGCTAAGCCTCTTGATTAAAAATGGGTTCTCATCGTAGTCCTTGGTTAAATTTGGGAAATGCCGAAACGGAATTGCATCTAACTTTTGAAGAAACATTGGTCTGTCCGAAACCACCTCAGGGTTGGGAACTTTTTTTTGCGTTATATTTTTCTTAATGTGGTAGATAGAATTTGGCTTTGGATTAATAACACGGGCAGTTTCCGAACCATCCGCCCATTCCACTTCTATAAATGCCTCTTGCACTTTATTCCCGAATGCATTCATGGCAAAGACCACCTCTCCACTATCGCCACTTAAATACCCTCCGCCTGAAAAGATTTCACGCACAGCAGAACCCTTAGAATGGCTGAAACGAACCTTGCTCCCCACCCCGCCTTTCAGCCGGATTTGGATCCTGGATTCTTGAGATGTATTCCTGTAAAGCGTCGGGGATTCGTTCAGGTTATTAGTGACAAAGTCCAAATCACCATCGTTATCGAAATCCGCCACACCTAAACCGTATGTAATACCATCATGAGCAAAACCAAACGCGGTCCCATTCTCTACAAATTGCAGTTCCCCATCATTACGAAATAATTGGTTGGGTGAATTGTACCTAGGTTGCAACTTCTTGGACTCATACAATGAGCGCGTATCCTTACGGCCCGTTTTTTGGGTGGCCTTAAGTTTTATACTGGCATCCATATCCATGGTGTCGAAAGCAAAGCCGTTGGTGACCAACATGTCATCATCACCATCCAGATCAGCATCCAAGAACCGAACATTCCACGACCAGGCACTGGCTTCGACCCCGGAATAATATGCTGTATCAAACCACAAAGGACCTCCTTGGGATATCATCAACACATTGCGATTGAAGCGAGGTATATACATCCAGTCCAATAAGCGGCTAGACCTTTCCACCTCCTTTTCCAGTTGCACCAATCGACGTGCACGACTTGGATCCAGCATATCCAACAACATGAAATCCGGAACACCATCTGAATTTAGGTCAGTAAAATCGACCCCCATCGATGATCGACTGGTATGCCGAATATTTTTATAGCCCGTTAGCTCAAACTGACCTTTACCCTTATTAATCCAGAAACGATCTGGACTAGCAAAATCGTTACATACGTAAAGGTCAGGCAAATTATCATTGTTAACATCTCGGAAAGTTACGGCTAGACCCCACTCGCGAAGTGAGGACAGCGACTGGGCATTACCGTCAATTACAAATCTTGGTTCGGTAGAAACGTCTCGGAAAGTGCCATTACCATTATTTAAATAAAGCCGATCTGCCTCCGGCAATTCCCTGACGCGCCCAGTATTCGAAATCGTAAAGCGATCTTTCCATTTTGACTTTAGTGTAGATTCACCGTTGATCCTTGTGATCATTAATTTATCGCCACGCCTAGAATACTCAAACCGAGTTGTTGGATCTGCCAGATGCATCCAGTCAATGTAATGTGCGACATACAAATCCAAATCTCCATCAGCATCTACATCAGCAAGTGCCATGGAAGTTGTTGTCCCAGAAATATCCAATCCAGAATCCTGACTTAATTCAAACCCCCCTGCCCCATCGTTTAAAAATAATCGAGTCCCAAACTTCACCCCATTAATCAACAGGTCATTGTCTCCGTCTCCATCAACATCCACCAGAGTTGCCCCGGTATTGATGGCATCCTTCACTTCTTGCGGCCCAGAAACAGATTTGAACCGGAAATCACCATCGTTCAAATACAGTTCATTACCTCCCTGAATATTACACAGGAATATATCTGCCAAATCATCCCCATTCACATCTCCAACAGCCACTCCTGCACCATTGTGAGCAACCATGTTTTTGTAATACTCCAAACCAGCCAGTCGATTTGTAAAAGTAATACCACTTTGAAGAGATGAAACTATTTCAAATCTCTTTATACCAGAAACCGAAGGTTTTACTTGGCTATGATTAATCAAGTTCCGCTGGTTAGATTGACCAGCAACCGGAACACTGCAGGAGCACAAGACAGCCATAGCTAGGCCAATCCAAGCACATGCAGAATTACTGTTAATCTGGAAACCGATACCCACAGACGCCGGTTACAATTGCCTGACTTACTACATAAATTCCATCTTATTCATTCAAAGAAAATGTAGAATTTGTTTTCACCCAGAAGACTTCGCCTGCATTCTCTGTGTGCGGTCGACAAACATGAAACTAACTAAAAAAAGCATCATTTTGGGATTATCATCACTATTGAGCCTGTATAACACTGGCTGCACCCCTCAAATAGAAACTGAAAAAAAACCAGAAACCAAACCAATAGTCCCAAATTCATCTGCAATACAACAGGCACCAATCCAGCAGACGTTTCAGCCAACTAACGGAATGCAAGTTGTTAAAGAGGAAGAGTTAATCAAGAAAGAAGGACTCTGGTATCTTAGAGGTACAACGAACTTATTTACCGGGATGGAACTAGATTACCACACCAATGGCTTAGTAAAATTTCAAATGACCTTCACCAACGGGCTACCTTACGGGACAAACACTGTTTGGCATCTCAATGGCAAAAAGCAAACTGAAGGCACATTCGCCGAAGGCAAACGAACTGGATTATGGAATATGTGGTTCGATAACGGCAAACCAGATAAAGCTGGAACTTTTCTCAACGGGAAACCCGATGGACTTCAAGTTTTTTGGCACACCAATGAAGTCAAAGCTGTTGAGTGGGAATATAAGGAAGGAATGCCTCACGGTAAAATTAAACGCTATCATGAAAACGGCCAACTGGAGCAGGAAGGTTCATACGATATGGGACTTCGAACTGGCGAGTGGTTTGCCTGGGATGAAAATGGAAAAAAAATACGGACCGCATTATTTGACGAAGGCAAACTAATTAAAGAAACTCAACTTGATAAACCTGAGGAACAATCAAAACCCAACGAGTAACTCCATTCTTGAACTATACTCTATTCAAACTTTGACCTTCTTTTACTTAACATGCAGACCAGTTCGACAGCTCGATATATTACTGTTCTGATCAGTTTTCTTGCCTTTACATGGACTAACCTTGCCAATGAAAAGGACCCATTTTCTATAGAGATCAAACAAATCACAAACGGCCCTATGACTCATTTCTTCGGTTACATCGGGCATGTTCAAAACATACCGTGGAACCAAAGCGGCCGGTATATTGTAGCTTTACAAACCAACTTCCATGATCGAATGCCTGGAGCAAACGATCCGGCCAATGTGGTATTAATCGACACTCACAATGATTATCAGATCAAAGTAGTTGATCAGTCTCGCGGCTGGAATCCTCAGCAGGGAACTATGTTTTATTGGAACCCCAACCAGCAAGAGACCCAGTTTTTCTTCAACGATCGTGATCGTAAAACTGGCAAAGTATTCTGCGTTCTTTACGATATAGAAAAAGGCAAGCGTATCCGAGAATATCGCTTTAAAGACACACCAGTTGGGAATGGAGGAGTCGCACAAAAAGGAGATTGGTTTCTAGGTCTTAACTACGCTCGAATGGCCAGGCTAAGACCAGTGACCGGTTACAAGAATGCATGGGACTGGACACAAGGCATTGCTCATCCAAAAGATGATGGCCTCTTCAAGATCAACATTCAGAGCGGAAAGAAACAATTACTAGTTTCATTTTATGAAATGGCAAAAGAACTCGAATCTATTGGACGCGATATTAAATCAAATCATCTATTCATTAACCACTCACTTTCCAATCGAGAAAGTAACCGAATTTTCTTTTTTGCTCGCGCTGGTTGGAGCGGTCAAAAAAGTAAACGCATAAATCATCCATTTATTATTGATACAGACTCCAAAAATTTACGATCAAACCGCCTTCATATCGGCGGACATCCTGAGTGGGATTATGGACATCGAATGATCGGAAGAAAGAAAGACAGACAAATTCTATACGATACAGAAAACCAAATTGTCATTGGAACATTAGGCTCTCCTGAAATTTTCCCCGATCCAGAAGGCGACATAGCACTTTCACCAAACGGCCTGCTGTTTGTTAATGGGCATAAAGACAAGAAAAAGAAGGTCAACTATTATACCATTTATGATCGTGAAAGCGGATTTCATATAAGGACCAAGGGATTTAATATTGGGCATTGGCAATCTGGAGATTTACGCCAAGACCCATCCCCCTGCTGGAATCGCACCAATGATAAAATTCTTGTCCCAAGTGTAAGTAAGGACGGCAAAACTAGACAGCTCTTCTTACTAGAAATCAAGATGAAGAGTTAAATTGCCGTAAATCGACCTTAACGTTTGCTGGAGCTTACAAAATCCCGAACAGACTAACGTGTAATATTATATTAAGGTAGTGGGATAATTATTTTTTTTCAGGAGCAGCACCAGCAACCCGAAGTTTGATTTCGATTTCATCAGAGACTTTTTCCTCTCTATCACCTGGATTAATCCCAAACTCTGAACGCTTAACCTTAAAGTCTGCACGCAATACCAGCAAGTCACCTGGAACGCGGTTGCGTTTGGCAAGCATGCCCTTAAGAAAGGTCAACGTTACTGGAACATTAATCTTTTTCGTTACCCCCTTCATGGTAAATTTACCCGTGACTCTCGCCCAAGTTTTTGTGTCATCGACTTTTATGTCAGTGAATTTTTCAGCGATAAACATAATTTTGGGATGGGTCGCAACATCCATCCATCCTTTTCCAAGCATATGATCCTTCATCACCGGGTTATCAACATGAAGAGTTGAAGCATCCAAAATAATTTGTCCTTTTGTGGCAGCAGGCTTTTTCGGATCAAAGGTGACTGACCCTGAAATTCCAGTAGCAGTTCCCGAGATGGATTCCAGCGGTGCATCCAAAAGGAACAATGCATTATTTACCTTTTTAGGATCCTTAAAATCGAACTTAATTGGCTCAGCATTAATGGTTGATAAACAACAAGTAGCCAACACACCACCAATAACGAATGCTGCAAATTTATTTTTATTCATGTCAGTATATTTTTATTTTTTTTAAAAGCGAAAGATGCACCAAAACAAATGAATGCAATTAAAACGAATAAGCCAAGCAACTCTAATCCAAATACCATAGTATTAGCCTTCACAGGATATTCGAGCCCCGTGATTTCATCCATTTTCATTTCGGTAACAGTCGACTTAGACCAGCCCCAATGGAAGCCACTAAATCCCCAAACTGAAAAACCCAAAATCAGGATAACTAAAGCAACCCAGCGCAAACGAATTCGCACGGCAAAAGACTAGAAAAGAAGACTCAAAACTCAAACTATTTTTAGCCTATAAAATAATTACTCCTCAATTAAGTATATTGGTAATGAAGCAATAAGGATTACCCTCAAGATTCAATGAAATAAGGAATTATTTATTTAAATCTAATAAATCGGAATCTATAATCTTTT
>MDTE01140856.1_pt1 | contig 11029 bp, 8 predicted proteins | sample 811231 | NCBI WGS metagenome assembly MDTE01 (sample SAMN05326651, study PRJNA326480) | marine metagenome | isolation source: seawater | place: Indian Ocean: Red Sea | collected 2010 | reverse complement strand
TCCATCAATTTTAATCAAGTTATTTACTCTTTGAATTTTATATGTTTTTTTTTCATAAAACTGACTAAGACAATTAATTGAAAAGAACATAAAAAAGAAAATCAATTGAATAAGTTTCATGAGTTAATTTTATCTTTGCAAAGATATAATTTAATTAAATTAACTATGGTTAATTTAATTCAATACTTTACTTTTGTAACATAATCAAAATATATGAATTTACACGAATATCAAGGAAAGGAACTTTTAAATAGTTTTGGAGTTAGAATACAAAAAGGAGTAGTTGCAGATAATGTAAATGACGCTGTTTCAGCTGCTAAAAAATTAAATTTAGAAACTGGAACAAAATGGTGGGTTATTAAAGCACAGATTCATGCTGGTGGTAGAGGAAAAGGTGGTGGTGTTAAATTAGCAAAATCAATAGATGATGTTAAGAAAATTTCTAATGAGATCTTAGGAATGAATTTAGTCACTCCTCAAACTTCATCGAATGGAAAATTAGTAAGAAAAATTTTAGTTGCAGAAGATGTATATTATCCAGGAGAAAGTGATCCCTCAGAATTTTACATGTCAGTTCTATTAAATAGAGCAACTGGAAGAAATATGATAATGTACTCTACTGAAGGAGGTATGGATATTGAAAAAGTAGCTGAAAAAACACCTCATTTAATTTTTACTGAAGAAATAGATCCAAAAGTAGGAATTACAAATTTTCAATGTAGAAAAGTAGCTTTTAACTTAGGTCTTTCTGGTACATCCTTTAAAGAGATGGTTAGTTTTGTTAAGTGTTTATATACAGCATACGACAAAACTGATTCAACATTATTTGAAATTAATCCAGTTCTTAAAACTTCCGATAATAAAATTATGGCTGTTGATGCAAAGGTTACTATTGATAATAATGCAATGTTTCGACATAAGGATTTAATTCAATTAAGAGATAAAAATGAAGAAGATCCTACAGAATTAGAAGCAGATGAATACGGATTAAATTTCATTAAGCTTGATGGTAATGTTGGTTGTATGGTAAATGGAGCAGGACTTGCTATGGCAACAATGGATATAATCAAAATGGCTGGAGGAAATCCTGCAAATTTTTTAGACGTTGGTGGTACTGCAAATGCTTCTAGAGTAGAGCAAGCATTTAGAATTATTCTTAAAGACAAAGAAGTTAAAGCTATACTAGTAAATATATTTGGAGGTATCGTTCGATGTGATAGAGTTGCCCAAGGAATTGTTGATGCCTATAAAAATATTGGTCAAATTAATATCCCTCTTATTGTTAGATTGCAGGGAACAAATGCCAATGAAGCAAAGAAATTAATAGATAAAAGTGGTTTACAGGTTGAGTCGGTTATTTTATTGCAGGATGCTGCTGATAAAGTAGCTGAGATTTTATCATAGATTATCTTTTAAGTTGTGAAAATATATGAAGAAATTATTAATGGTTCAAGAAACAAACCTATTCTTCTTGATGTTCACGAACCAATAAAAAAAATCAAAAGTATAATTATTTTTTCTCACGGATTTAAAGGATTTAAAGATTGGGGAACATTTAATAAAATGGCTAGTTTTTTTGCTAGTAAAGGTTATGTTTTTGTTAAGTTTAACTTTTCATATAATGGAACATCTATAGAATCTCCTGATAATTTTGTTGATCTCGATGCTTTTGCAAACAATAATTTTACCACTGAGTTAGATGATTTGGGCTTAGTAATTAATTGGGTTAGAATTAGATATAAAAATTTATCTATTTCTTTATTTGGACATAGTAGAGGAGGAGCAATTTCAATTTTAAAATCTGCCGAGGATTCTAGAATAACAAGCTTAATAACATGGTCCTCTCCATCAGATTTATTAAAACGTTTATCTAAAAATAATCGTTTAAAACAATGGAAAAATGATGGTGTATTATACGTTTTTAACTCAAGAACACAACAAAATATGCCTATGAATTATCAGTTTTATGAAGATTGTTTGAAAAATTTTGAAAGGTTAAATATGCAAAATGCTATCAAGTCTATTTCTATTCCTCACTTAATTGTTCATGGAGATGAAGATTCTACAGTTTCCATTGATGAGGCTAAAGAAATGAAACTATTGAATAATAATGTGTCAATTATAATTATTAGAGGTGCAGACCATGTTTTTAATTCCTATCATCCCTACATGAAATCTACAATGCCCAATAATCTTCAATCTGCAATTGATGAAAGTATTTTATTTTTAAAATCTTAGTGATGCACTTGGTGTTTCATTTTGACTTGAAAAATCTTCTTTAAGGTATTTAAAATAACCTTGTATTCCAATCATGGCGGCATTATCTGTACAATATTCAAATTTAGGGATATGTAATTTTATTTTTTTTTCGTTCGCTAAAATCTTAAATCTAGATCTTAAATATGAATTTGCAGAAACACCACCAGCGATAGCTATCTCATTTATTCCAGTTTGAATAATAGCTTTTTCTACTTTATCAATTAAAATATTAACAATGCTATACTGAATAGATGCACAAATATCATTTAAGTTATTTTCAATAAAATTATCTTCAAGTTCTACCTCTTTCTTTATTCTATAAAGAATTGAAGTTTTTAGTCCACTAAAACTAAAATCTAAGTCTTTTACTTTAGGTTTGCCAAATTTATAAGCTAAGTTATTGCCCTTTTTTGCATATTTATCAATTAATGGTCCACCTGGATATTCTAATCCTAGAATTTTGGCAGATTTATCAAATGCTTCTCCTGCAGCATCATCTAAAGTTTGACCTATGATTTCCATATCATATGGAGAAGAAACTTTTACTAACTGTGTGTGTCCACCTGAAACAGTTAAACAAATAAATGGAAAATTTGGAGGAGTATATTCATTGTTTTTTATAAAATGAGCTAAAATATGACCTTTCATATGATCAACAGAAATCAAGGGAATATTTAATGCTAAAGCTAATGATTTAGCGAATGAACTACCAACAATTAGTGAGCCTAAAAGTCCTGGTCCTTTAGTAAATGCAATAGCATTAATTTCTTGTTTGCAGATGTTTGCTTTTCTTATTGCCATATCAACTGTAGGAACAATATTTTTCTGATGTTCTCTTGAAGCTAGTTCAGGAACTACTCCTCCGTAGAATGCGTGTACATCTTGATTAGATACAATGTTTGATAGTACTTCATTATCTTTTAGCACAGCCACGGATGTGTCATCGCATGATGATTCAATTGCTAAAATTATTATATTATTATTTTTCAAGATTATGTAAGTAATGTCCCATTTTATCTCTCTTAGTTTTAAGGTATTCTTTATTATGATTATTAGAATCAATTTCAATTGGGACTGTTTCTATAATTTCAATACCGTATCCAAGTAGCCCAACTCGTTTTTTGGGATTGTTGCTCATTAGTCTAATTTTTCTTGCACCTAGTTCTCTAATAATTTGAGCTCCTATTCCATAATCTCTTTCATCTGCTTTAAACCCTAGTTCGATATTGGCTTCAACTGTATCTCTTCCTTTTTCTTGAAGTTCATATGCTTTTAATTTATTTACTAGGCCAATTCCTCTTCCCTCTTGGTTCATGTATACAAGAATACCTTTTCCTTCATTCTCTATTTTTTTCAAAGCCTCTTCTAATTGATGCCCACAATCACATCTGCAACTACCAAAGATATCACCTGTCATGCAGGAAGAATGTACTCTAACTAGAGTTTTATCAGTTTTGTTAATATTACCTTTAAAGATTGCTAAATGAACTTGATTTGTTGTAATTTGATTAAAAGCTTTCATTTTGAAATCACCAAATTTTGTTGGAAGCTTAACATTTGCCATCTCTTTTATTAATGATTCGTTTTTAACTCTATATTCAATCAAATCTTTAATTGTTATAAATTTTAGATTGAATTTTTTTGCAATTTCAAATAGTTCTGGTGTCCTTGCCATTGTACCGTCATTATTGAGTATTTCAACAATAACTCCTGCTGGATATAGTCCAGCTAATCTTGCTAAATCTACGGCTGCTTCAGTATGACCAGCTCTTCTAAGAACACCTCCGTTTCTAGCTTTGAGAGGAAAAATGTGACCAGGTCTAGCTAACATGTCAGGAGTTGTGTTTTTTTCTGTTAGAGCTTTTACTGTTTTTGCTCTGTCTTGGGCAGAAATTCCTGTTGTACATCCATTTCCGATTAAATCAACTGATATCGTAAATGGTGTTTCAAATAATGAAGAGTTCTTTCCAATCATAAGTTCTAATTCAAGCTCATCACATCTACTTTCAAGTAAAGGAGTACAAATTAAACCTTTACCATGGGTTGCCATGAAATTTATTATTTCAGGAGAGATTTTTTCAGCTGCAGCAACAAAATCACCCTCATTCTCTCTATTTTCATCATCAATAACAATGACTATTTTTCCATTTTTGATATCTTCAATCGCCTCTTCAATACAATTAAAATTCATTTTTTTTTATTGCAAAATTAATATAAATAATGCTAAAAATTATTTTTTCTTCGAATTAAAGAATAAATAAACACTTGTAAGATTAAACAACTTTAAATCGTTTTTAGCTTTATATAGTAAGAAAAATGCAAAGGGTAAACATACTAAGTTTGCCATCCACATACCTTCATATGCTTGCATGGTTAGTTCTTTTGCAGATTTTTCTCCAATCATATTTAGTACATGGTAGAGTATGAAAATAGTAACTGAAAGAAGTACAGGAACTCCAAAACTGCCTTTTTTAACAATTGCTCCTAATGGAGCGCCAATTAAGAAAAATAAAAAGCATGCAATGGCAAGACTGTATTTTCTATGCCATTCAATTTTATGTTTATTTATGATAATCTCTCTATATTTCAAGCTACTATGATGAGATTTAGTTATTGATTTTAATGATCTTAATTTGTTTAGTGCAATATTGTACTTTCTAAATATATTCGTTTTTTCTCGTTTACTTTTTATTTCCTTTTTATTTTGACTTTCGATTATTGATACAGTCGAATATTTAATCATCCATCCAAGATTCGATTTGTTGAGAGTTTTTTTGTTAATGAAACTTTTGTTATATCTCTCTGAGATATTTTTTGTGAAAATCTCTTTATTTTGCATATATCTATTTGTTAATGAGTCGATTGCATTTGTTAACTGAGAATTATTTAACATTGCATAATGACCTCTATACAGTTCTTCACTATTTATTTTTGTTTTAAATTCATTAAGGTCAATTTTTACTTTATTTCTTTTGAACTTTGTTATTCTAAATGGAAATTTTTTTTCAATTGAACTTTCGTCTATATCGTTGTAGGAGTATCCATTATATAGTTTAATAATAAGATAGTTATTATCTGGTGTTAATTCTAATTTACCTTTTTCTGCAATTATTAAATTATTATTTGATTTTCCTGATCTGTGATCGTAGATTAATAGATCAAATACAGTTTTTCCATCTTTATCTTTTTTTCCAACTTTAATGCTGAAACCTTTGATGTCATTATAAAAAATACCTTCCTTAATATTTAGTGTTGGTTTTGTTTTTTGTATGTCATATATCATGGATCCATTTTTCAAATTAGCAATAGGCATTAAATAGTTTGAAAATAAAAAGGAACTAAAAGAAATTATGATCACTAAGACACCTATAGGCATCATTAATCTATAAAGAGATATTCCTGAAGATTTCAACGCTGCCAATTCATATTGTTCAGCAAGTTTTCCAAACACCAAAACAGAAGATAGTAAAATTGATATTGGTAGTGCAATCGGAATGAATCTTGCAGAAGCATAAAATAAAAGTTCAGCTAGTTGATGTATTTCAAGACCTTTTCCAACTAAATCATCAATATATTTCCATAAAAATTGCATTAATAAGAGGAAAATTGATATGAAGAAAGTTGCAAGAAATGGACCAATAAACGATTTAATAAGAAAAATATGTAATCGTTTCATATTTTTTCAATTTTAATTGAATTGAATTGAATCATTTAATTAAAAACTTGATTTATACTTATTATTTAATTGTTTTAATAAGTTTGCAAAAGGTTTCACAAATATAAGATAAAATGTCATTAATTCAATCAATTGAAAATCAAGGAAATTTTTTGTTTAAATATAGAGGACAATTTCCAGTTATACTTTTTTTATTGTCAATACCTTTTATATATCTAACTGATTACAGATCTATAGATAATACTTTGACTTCAATTCTAATATCAATATCAATAGTTCTATGTTTAATAGGTTTTTTAGTTAGATTTTATACTATTGCTACATCAGCAAAAGATACTAGTGGAAGAAATACTCAACAACAAGTTGCTAATTCCTTGAATACTAAAGGAATTTATTCTATTATGAGACATCCTCTTTATTTTGGAAATTTTTTAATCTGGTTAGGTATTGCTATTTCCACTTTTAATTTTTATTTTATAATATTTATGAGTTTAATTTTTTGGATTTATTACGAAAGAATAATGTTAGTTGAAGAAAAATTTTTAGAATCTAAGTTTAAAAACAATTTTAATTTTTGGTCAAAGAAAGTACCTGCTTTCTTTCCTTCTTTTGTAAATTTTGAATCAGCAGATATATCATTTTCTTATTTAACTATTTTAAGAAGAGAATACTCAAGTGTTTTGTCTGCAGTTATAGGTTTTGTATTTATTGAATTAGTTAAAAATTATGTAGATAAAAATGATTTCTTTATTTCAGTATATAGCATTGTTGTTTTAATTGTTACATTAATTATTGTTTTAATTTTAAGATATTTAAAGCATAATACTACAATTTTAAATGAGGATGATAGAAGTTGATTTATTTTAAAATAAATATATTTGCAAATCTTACAAGGCGTGGTAGCTCAGTTGGTTAGAGCGCAGGATTCATAACCCTGAGGTCGGCAGTTCAAATCTGCCTCACGCTACTAAGTAAAAAAAAGGACTTTTTGGTCCTTTTTTTAGTATATTACTTCTTTAATTTTTCTTTTAATTGTAACATGTAAAAAAGAAATTAATAGTATAAGAGTTGAAATTCCAATAAATGTGGTATAGTTTACATTTGAACTAAGACCAAAAACAGAAAGGTAATTTTCTATGTATAAGGTTCTAATAAATTTCGCTAAGAAAATAGATGATAAAGTTGATATTATTGTGCACCCAATAATTATATAATTATAGAATTTGCTAATTTCTTTAAGACTGAAACCTATATGCGATAGATTTATAAGAGTTATTTTATTTCTTTGAAAAATTAGATTTATACTTAAAATAACAAAAGCTATTGATAGAACTAAAATAACGATTGAAATGATAAATACAACAATAAAAGATAGCTTAAATATATTAGTTAATTTATTTATTTCAAGATCTTGTTTGTTAATTTCATAATTATTTTTCTTTAAAAATTTAACAATATCTTTATTGTTAGGATCCTTAAACTCAACAAGAATTTTATTTGGTTTTATCTCTTTTTTTTCTCCATAATTTTCATTTGCCCAGTTAATGAAATTCTCAGGTACTAAAATAGAGTTGATTTTTTCTGTGAATCCTACTATTTTACACAAAAAATGTTTTTTTCCTTTGGGACTTTCAATAAGAACTTTTCCTGTCAATGATTTTACAGCATCATATGATAATAGAGGAATTCTATTTGCTTTTTTAGTTTCGGCATACCCTAAGTTTAATAGTTTGAGATAATCCTTAGGAATTATAATTGGAATTAATTGTTTTTTTTCACTCCATTTCCAATTAACATTTGTTTCGATATATTTGTCCGGAATACTTTCAAAAAACAAATCAGTTCTCAATCCAAGCTCTTTAATATCAAGGTAAATATCAAATCCATTTGCTCTTTTAAACAAATTAACTTCCTTAACATAATCCTTAGATTTAAGATCATTAATTTCTTTATTGGAAAAATATGTTTGACTTCTATTAACAGTTTTTCCTCTTAAACTACTTAAACTACTACTGATTGTTGATAGATTACTGATTTTTTTGCTTACAACAACTGCATTTTCTTTGAACACATCAGTTTCTTTTTCTAAAAGAGGTTTAGTATCAGTATAAATATTTATTGTTGTTAAAATTAAAACTAGTCCAATACATAGCGTTATTGAATACCCAATTATTTGCAAAGGAAGAAGAGTTTTAAATTGTAGCCTCCATATCATATTTATAATTTTAGTATTTCATCGTACTTAAAAAGATATTCATCATTTAAAGTCGTTAATATAAGTCCAGCATTTTGTTTTTTAATTTCTATATTAATTAACTCAGTTAATATTTTAATGTTATCATTGTCTAAATTACTAAAAGGTTCATCCATAAGTAAAAAATCAAATGGTTGACACAATGACCGAATTATAGCAATTCTTTGTCTTTGACCTAAAGATAATTTAGAAACCTTGGTGTTTATTTTTTTATATAAACCAACTTTTTTTAACAATGATTGAATTTCATTATCACTTTTGAATTTTGTCAAATCATTTTTTATTTTTAGATTTTCCCAAACAGTTAGATTAGTAAATAATTTGAAATCTTGAAATATGTACGAGATCGTTTTTTTTCTCAAAGAAGAAATCTTTTCTGATTTATAATTTTTAATATCTAAATTATCAAATAATATTTTACCAAAATAATTTTTATTTGATGCAAAAATGAAATTTAATAAAGAAGATTTTCCTTTACCAGAATTTGCTCTAATCAAATATTTTTTTCCTTTTTTAAACGATATACTTTTTAGATAGACTTCCGATATCAGCACTTCATTCTTAGACATGTAATTAGGCTGAATATTTAGAACTGAAATAACATCCATTTTAAACTAAATATTAAATCTGATTTTTTAACAAATTAAACAAGTTTATAAGACTTGATAAGTAATTTTAGTAGTCGTACTCATCATAATCTTCGTATTCATCATAATCTTCATACTCATCATAATCTTCGTACTCGTCATAATCTTCGTACTCGTCATAATCTTCGTATTCATCATAATCTTCGTACTCGTCAGCTGAATCACTTGATTTATCGAAAATCTCCTTATAACTATAAGTCAATTTTATTACCGTTGAAATTAAATTATATAGAGAATTATCTCCGTTAGATATTGTATTTATTATTATAGATGATTCATAGTTATTATTTTGTATAACTTCAAGATTTTTAACATAATCACCAAAAAACTTGGATATTAAATCATTGTAATTTTCACCTTCGTATTCAAGAATATCTGGGTGTTCATTACTAAGGAACTCAGTGTATGTTGCATATTTCTCGTCACCACCATAGTAATAGTAATCATCTTCATAATCCCAGTAATCTGGATGTAAATTACTGCTAGAACCATTTAACTCGTCCTGGATTGACTTTGGCCATTCGTTGAAATTTAAATTTGTGTATGCGTAGGCAATACTATTTATAAATTTGCTAGCGTTCTTTGCTTGACCAAGATTATTATTTCCATTGTATCCGCCACTATCAAAATTTCGTATGCTATTCAAATCTGTTGTAATTAAAAATGTTTTATCATCAAAATCAAAATATATAGGTACTTCATTACTATTATTTACTTCGTAATAATTTGAACCAGAAATTAAATTTCTATCTTTTAGATATGAAATTATCAATTTAGTATAAACATTATCTTTATATGAAAGAGCCATAGTTATTTGAGGAACATCTTTGTTGATTTTTACTGTGTATGGCTCGGTCCATCCACCTTCGTACCAAATAACTTTCCCATTGTTACTTAAAACAGTTTGATAATCAGTGTCATTAGAGTCAAGTTGTATGCAATAATCTCTATTTTGATATCTTCTAGTCACTGGAATTACTTCTCCGTTATTTAATTTTCTTATTTCTTCTCTAGATAGCTCTCCAGCTAATTTTGGATCGTACTTTCCTATTGTACTAGAAGAATAGATGTCAAAACCTCCTCTTTGAATTTCTCGATTGATATTTTCTATACCATGAAAACTAATGACAAAATGCCCTTTAATATAATCCAAGAGTTCTTCTGCGTCATCGTCCAAAATCTGATTAAATTCAGAAAAGAATTTTTCTTTTTCTCTATTATATTCTCTTGAATTCATGCCGCCAATATCTATGTTGCTTAACAAGCCATCTATAACATTATAACATTTCTTTAGATTTAATGTGCTACTTAATGCAAGTAAGCTTTTTTTAGGAAGATAGTCTAAAAGTTTAGAGTCAAGTTTTTTATCATATATATTATATTTTTCAACTAACTTTTTAAGTTTATCATTAGGATCTAATTTAGATTTTATTGCTATTGAATTATCATTAAAATATAGATTCAATGAATAAAAGTTTTCTTTTATATCATTGAACTTTAAATTATACGGTTTTAGTTCAGAATCAATTTCTTTTATTTCATTTCTCGATAACAACTCAGGTATTTTGTGTGTTGATAAGAAAAGTCCTAAATCTCCCTTATTTTCATAGAATGAATTAAATTTTTCTAGAGAAGTTATTTGATCATCTTTATCTAGATCCATTAAATACTCAATCTGATATTCAATATCACCAGATCCACCTATGAAAATACCTTTTTCACCATCCCAAGCAAACCCAATAGAGCTATTCTCTTCATCTATTGCATAGTGATAATTATTGTCTTCTACTACATCAAAATCTAGTTGGAGAACTTCATCTCCAAAATCCTCAATAAATTCTATAAATTTCTCTTCATCATCTACACTAAAAGTTAAGCAGCCATAGAATTCATCCTCATCGGAATAACAAAAAGCAATGGCTTCAGTTAGAAAATTTATTCCAGATATAGATGGATCATCTTTAAAATCATTAATTATTTCAATATCTGAATCACCGTCATCTTTTGATTCTTCTTCAAGTTCCTTTTTCCATTTTTTAAAATCTTTTGTTTCAGAAATCGCTTTAAGATCTCCCTTTTTTATAAGCGATGGAAGATCAATAATTAGAACAGCGTGTGCATCTTTTGGTATAACTTTTAATTGATCAGTTTTTTTATTAATATAAACATATGTACCTACAATTGATGCAATTA
>MDTE01104576.1_pt1 | contig 11029 bp, 12 predicted proteins | sample 811231 | NCBI WGS metagenome assembly MDTE01 (sample SAMN05326651, study PRJNA326480) | marine metagenome | isolation source: seawater | place: Indian Ocean: Red Sea | collected 2010 | reverse complement strand
GTTTAACTGAAGATATTTTAAGACTACTATTAATTTCAGTATTGTCTAAATCAACAATAATTTCATTTGGTATATTTTCAGCTGGACATTTTAATTTTACTTTTCTTCTAACTATATTTAGAACTCCACCTTTTTTAAGTCCTGGAGATTTTTCTGAGTTAATAAATTTGACGGGTATTTCTATAATTAATCTAGAACCTTTTACAATTCTCATAAAATCAATATGAATTGGTTCATCAGAAACAGGGTCGTAAGTTATATCTTTTGGTAATACTTTTTCAGCAGCCCCATCTATTTCTAAATCAACAACTCTAGATAGAAATGTTTCTGTTTTTATAAGCTTTTGAAGAGACAATTTTTTTAGACTTATACTTATATTATTTTTTTTACCGCCATAAAGTATAGCCGGAATAAAACCATCAGATCGCAATTTATTAATATTAGCACCTGTGGAAATGGTTCTTTTTGTAGCTTTTAAAATGTTCATAAATTGGAAATGTGTTTTTATATTATGTTTGTAATAAAAACAAGCAAAATTATTTAAAAAGACTAGAAACTGACGTAGAGTTTGCAATTCTTTTCATTGCTTCTGATATCATTGGTGCAATTGAAATTATTTCTATTTTTTTGCTTTTGCCAATTTTTTTAGAATTATCAATTGTGTCTGTAGTTATTAATTTTCTTATTTTTGATCTTTCTATTTTATCTACTGCTTGACCGCTTAATACTGCGTGAGTTATATAAACATAAACATCTTTAGCTCCCTTTTCTTTTAGAGCTTGAGCAGCATTAACAATCGTTCCTCCAGAATCAATTATATCGTCAACTATTACACATGTTTTATTTTTCACATTTCCAATAATATTCATTACTTCAGATTTTCCTGGAGCAGGTCTCCTTTTATCTATGATTGCTATACCTACGTTAATTTTTCTACTTAATGCTCTTGTTCTTTCAACTCCTCCAACATCAGGAGAAACACAAACTATATTATTTAAATTAAGTTTTTTTCTTATATGCCTAGCAAAGATGGGAGTCGCAAATAAATTATCTACAGGAATATCAAAGAAACCTTGAATTTGACCTGCGTGCAAATCTACACTTAATATTCTATTTGCCCCAGCATTTGTAATTAAATTTGAAACTAATTTTGCTGAAATGGCTGTTCTTGGTACTACTTTTCTATCTTGTCTTGCATATCCAAAATAAGGAATAACAGCAGTAATGTTTTTAGCTGATGATCTTCTTAATGCATCAATACAGATTAAAAGCTCCATCAAATTATCGTTAGCTGGATTGGATGTTGATTGGACTACAAATATACTATTGCCTCTAATGTTTTCATTAATTTCAATGTAAACTTCCCCATCCGCAAATCTTTTTATATTTGAATTGACTAATTTTAGTTTGAGTTGTCTTGCTATGTTTTTACATAATCTTAAATTACTTGTGCCAGCAAGAACTTTCATAAGAATAAGTTGTTTATACAACTTTAATTAATTTTTTCAAATTAATTAAACATTTAATTAAGTCATTAATATGACAGAAATACACCTGCCATAATCCTTTTCCCTGTTAAGAGACGATCTTCTATAACTATAAAAATATTCTCTATCAGAAAAAGTATCCATATCAATATTTTCTACATTTTTGATGTTTAAATTTGATATTTCGTTATTTATGAAACCCCTTAAATCAAAAAAATATTTTTGGTCATTAACTCTTTCAAAGAAATTTTCGTAATTTTTATCAACGTTTGTAAATTCAATAAAAAATTCTTTTTTGACTTCATAATTTTTTTTGCTTATACATGGTCCAATAACTGCAATTAGATCATCATTATTTGAATTTAATTCGTTGAATTTTTTAACAGTCTCTTTAATAATTCCTCTTAAGGCGCCCTTCCAACCTGCGTGCGCACACCCAATTATTTTTTTTTTAGGATCATAAAAAAGAATTGGTGCACAGTCAGCTGCAAGTATACTTATTCCAATATTTTTAACTTCACATACTATGGCATCACCAGCTAATTTATTTTTAACATCACTTTTGTTTTTAAAATGTACAACTTTATTGCTATGTCTTTGGTTTAAAGTAATTAAAGATTTTTTCTCACAATGAATTTTTTTACTGACTAATTCGAGATTTTTAAGAACATCTTCTTTTTTATCTCTTGATCCCAAACCACAATTTAGACTTTCGTAATATCCTTTAGAAACTCCATTCTTTCTTGAAAAGAATGAATGTCGCAAATTTTTAAACTTGTTTAATTTTGATGAAAAAAACATATTTAAAAACCTAAAGAAAATTTTTTACCTTTTTTTTGAGCAAATAAAACTTTAAAAATACTTCCCATTTCTTTGTAATCTAATAACCTTTTTAATCTAAAAAACATATTTGTTTTTTCTTTAAAAGTCATTTTTTTAGATAAAATATTTGCTCTTTCCAGGATTCCAATTTTTTTTAAAAATTCGTTCTGGGTTGTTATTTTTCTCACATTTAGATTATTTTTTATTAATATTTCATGAAATAATTTTAAATTTAAGTGTGATGTAATATCTGAATGATGAGGTGACGAAAGAAGATTTGTGTATTTATGTTTTTTAACTGATTGTAGAGTGTTTTTATTTTTTTTAGAACTGTAGCCATAATCAATAATTAATAGTCCACCACCAAATTTGTTAATTTTTTTTGCTATAACTTTAAGCATTTTTAGCGCTATCAATGGATATTCAATAACATTTCCAGAAGAAACTAAATTTAAGTTTTGTATACGTTTTATTAAACTATTATTTGCTTTTTTATATAAAAATTTCACCTTTTCATTCTTCCTTGATAAAGCAACATATTTTTCAAAAAATAATTTTTTCTTTTTAAGTATCTGCTTAATGGGTAGAGCGTCAAAAAATTCATTACCTATAAAAATTACAGGTCCACAATTTATTTCTTCTATTTTGTTAATCCATTTGGCTTTTTTATTGTTAATATTAATTTTTTGGATTTTTTTTAACTTGTCGCTTATTTCCAGTAGGTTTATTTCTAAAGAATTATAAAAGTTATCAAATTGTTTAGATGTATTTAATAAATCCCTGCATAAAGAACCATCTCCTGGCCCAAGCTCAACTAGCAAAAATTTTTTCGGTTTTCCTATAAACTCCCAGAAAGCGACACACCATATAGCAATCATTTCAGAGAAAAGATTTGAAATTAATGGCGCTGTAATAAAGTCTCCCTTTTTCCCAAAAGGGTTTTTTTTCATATAAAAACCAAATTTTTTATCGTAAAGCGAAATATCAATAAATTGATCCAAAGGAATAGATTTTTTTTCTTTTAATATATTAATTATTTTGTTCATTTTTGTTGATGAAGAAAATTATAAAAAATCCTGCTAGTAAAGTTATACAACTTAGTATTATGCCCATAGAAAAATAGTTAAAAAGTAGACCAATATGTATATCCGGTTCTCTAAAAAATTCTGAAAAAATTCTTAAAATAGAGTAAGAAATTAAAAACATGCCCGAAATATAGCCAGGTTTAAATAAAAAATTTTTTTTTATGGCCAAATAATTAATTAATAAAAATAGTATTATTCCTTCTAAAATTGCTTCATAAATTTGAGAAGGATGTCTCGATATATTTCCAGCACTAGGAAATATTACAGCCCAAGGAAGTGTTGAAATTTTTCCATAAAGCTCACCATTAATAAAATTAGCTATTCTTCCTAAAAAAATACCTATAGGAGCAACACAAGAGACAATATCTGCGAATTTAAAAAAATTTACCTTAATCTTTTTAGAAAATATAAAAATTGATATGATTACTCCTGTTAACCCGCCGTGGAATGACATTCCACCTTCCCATATTTTAAAGATTTCAAAAAAGTTTTGACTATAATATGAAAAATTATAAAAGAGCACATATCCCAATCTGCCACCAAAAATTATTCCTATTATTAAGTAAATTATCAAGTCGTCAAACTGAGAGCTTGATATTTGCTTAAAGTTATAATTATTTTCTTTTGTTAATTTAATTATATTAGCTGCATATAGCCATCCTAGGACGATTCCTAATATATAAGATATTGAATACCATCTGATTTGAAACAAACCAAAGTCAATTAACACTGGATCAAAGTTATGGATCAACATTTTCAAAAAAAAGATTTATTTAACTATTAAATTAAAATAACTTAAAGATATTAAAAAATATATGGAAAAATATAATAAGTTATTAAGAAATATAACAGAATTAGTTGAAAAAGGTTTGTTTAATTCGCAAGGTATGAAAAGTGAATTGGAAAAGTTGTTAAAATTTAAAATGGAAATTATTGCCAATAAAATGAACTTTGTTTCAAGAGAAGAGTTTGAAGTGCAAAAAAAAATAATCGAAAAACTACAAAAGAAATTTAGTAATGCTAAAATAAATAAAAAAAGAAAAAAACTAAAAAGGAAGTGAAATTTTAACTCTTAAACCATTTAAAGGACTTTTTTCTAAAAAAATATTTCCTCCATGCGAACGAATTATATCATTAGCAATTGACAAACCTAACCCTACACCGGATTTATTTTGGCCTCGGCTCTTATCAATTCTATAAAAAGGTTTCATAACATTTTGGTATTCCTCTTCAGGAATTCCAGGGCCATTATCATCAACCAAAATTATTAGATCGTTCAATGTTTTTTTTGTAATTATTTCTACTTTTTTACCATAGGATAATCCATTATCTATTAAGTTAATTAAGCATCTTTTAATTGCATTCAAACGAATATTAATTTTTAGATTTTCTTCAGAATGAAAGTTAATTTCTTTACCTTCATATTTTTTTAAAATATCTGTAATCAAGTTATTAATATTTATAGATTCTGTTTCTTCATTTTTTTGATGCCTGGAAAATTCTAAATATTCATTAAGCATTCTTTCCATTTCTTCAATGTCATCACTCATTTTTTTTGCCAAATCTTGTTGTTTTAGTAGTGCAAGCTGCAACTTTAATCTTGTCAGAGGGGTTCTTAAATCATGACTTATTCCTGAAAGCATTTCTGATCTTTGATTTAAGTGAATTGAAATTCTTTTTCTCATTCTATCAAATTCATAAGCTGCTTGTCTTATTTCTCTTGCACCAGTCGGTCTAAATTCTTTTATAAATTCTCCTTTTCCAAAACTTTCCGCTGCCTTAGCTAATTTAATTATTGGACGAGTTTGGTTTCTTAAAAAAAGAATAGCTATCATTATCAAAAACAATCCTGGCAAAGTTATCCATAAAGCAAAGATTCGAGCCGAAGAGGGAGCAATTTTATCCTTTGGGAAAAAAATTTGTAAAAAACCATTTTTATATTTTATTTTTACATATGCTGTTTCTTTATATGACGTTGTGTCAAACCAATAAGAATCTGGGAAGGCTGACTTTAATTCACGTCTCAAACTGCGATCCATAGGGCTGTACCATCTTTCAGGTATCTCATTTGGAAAAATTTGATTTTCTTTTAATCTGACCACAAAATCAAAATTTTTATTATATAATTCTAAAACTGCATCTTTATCTAAACGATCTTCCTCATAAATATCATACAGAGTTTTCATTTCACTCACCAAAGATCGAGTCATACCTTTATTAACTTTAATCCAAAGGCTATCAAAAAAAACTACAGTAATAATTATTTGCAATAAAATTATTGGTGTTACAACAATTATAAGAGATCTATAAAATAGCCCTTTTGGTAGAATTTTTTTAACTAAGTTATTCAATCCATAGTACATAACCAGACCCCCTGATTGTTTGAAGATATTTTGGGTTTTTTGGATTAGACTCAATTTTTTGTCTAAGCCTAGTAATAACAACATCTATAGTTCTTTCTTTTAAAATATTAATAATTTTTCCAATATCATCTCGTGAGAATATTTTTCCAGGAGATTCAAGCATTTTTTCCAAAACTTTTTTCTCTTGCGGGTTTATTTTTTTTATTTTGTTATTCACTTTAATTTCTAATTTTTTTAAATTTATCATAGTATTACCAATATAAATTTCGTTAGGTAAAACGGGTTTTCGAATTTTTTGTAATATATTGTTTATTCTTAACAAAAGTTCCTTAGGTTCGAAGGGTTTTCCCAGATAATCATCAGCTCCTAGCTCTAACCCTTTAATTCTATCATGTTTTTCGTCTTTAGCAGTTAAAAGAATTATTGGAGTTGAATTAGTCTTTTTAATTTCTTTTGTTAAAGATAATCCGCTTTCACCAGGCATCATAATATCTAATATTAGTATATCAAATTTTAATATCTCTAGTTTTCTTTTAGCATCCAAAGAATCTTTTGCTGAGGTTACTATAAAGTTATTTTCCTCAAGATATTGTTTTACTAAATCTCTTATTCTATCGTCATCATCAACCACTAATACATGAAATATATTTTTATTCATTAATAATCTTTTTTAACACATTCTTAAATTTAATTACTGAGTCTGAGTCTGAATTTTTAAGAGCATTATAAATTCTTTTTTTTTGCTCTGAAAATATTTCTTCAAAAAGTTTTTTTCCTTTTTCGTTTAAAAATATTAATCTTTGTCTAGAATCCACTTCTCCTTTTTTTAACAAAATAGCTTTATTTTTTATCAAATCTCTTAAAACTCTGTTTAAGCTTTGTTTTGTTATTTTTAATTTATCTAGTAAATCTGATACTGAAAGACCCTCATGTCTTTCGATTAACTGTATTGCTCTGTGATGCGCTGTTCCAAATGAGTGTTTTTTAAGTATTTTTTTTGGATCAGAATAGGTCTCCCTGTAGGCATAAAATATTTGTTCAATAAAATCCTTAATTTGATCATCTTTTAAATATAATAGGTTTCTCATAATTTGTTTTCGGTCAGTTATATTGACATATCTACCCAAGATAGATACTTTTTTTAACTAAATAATTCAATTAAGATTAGTAAATTTTTTATGGAATCCATACCTTATGATAAAAGATCTGGAAAAATTTGGTTTAACGGCAAATCAATAAATTGGTCAGATGTAAAAATACATGTTCTGAGTCATGGATTACACTATGCTAGTTGTGTTTTCGAAGGAGAGAGAGTTTATGATGGAGAAATATTTAAACTTGAAGAGCATACAGAGAGATTGTTTCATTCAGCTTTTAGAATGGGTTTTAAAATTCCTTATAGTCAGGATACATTAAACAAAGCTACCAAAGAGATTGTTAAAATCCAAAAAATAAAAAATGGTTATGTTAGACCAATAGCGTGGAGAGGTAGCGAGATGATGGCAATCTCAGCCCAACAAACCAAAATAAATGTTGCAGTTGCCGCTTGGGAGTGGGGACCTTATTACGACATTAATAAAGGTATTAAACTAAATATATCAAAATGGAAAAGGCCGGCTCCAGACACAATCCCATGGGACACTAAGGCTTCAGGTTTGTATATGATTTGTACACTTTCAAAACATGAGGCGGAAAGAGAAGGTTTTACAGATTCGTTAATGCTTGATTATCAAGGCAATATAGCTGAGGCAACAGGAGCAAATATTTTTTTTAAAAACAAATCTGGAGAATTGCATACTCCAACCCCTGATTCTTTTTTAAATGGCATTACAAGAAGGTGTATCATTGATATTGCAAAATCAAAAGATATAAAAGTTGTTGAAAGAAAAATTAAGCCACAAGAAATGTCAAATTTTGTGGGATGCTTTCTAACAGGAACAGCCGCAGAAATAACTCCTGTTTCTCAAATTGATAAATATAAATTTACAGTTTGTAATGTAATTAAGGATCTCTCTGAAAGTTATCAGAATTTAGTAAGAAAAAAGACAGCTTCTTAGCTTTTTTTTGCGACAATTAGTACCGACCAAGCTAAAAATCTCAAAAATTTAATTTTAAATATCCAGTTATCTAAAATTGTAGATAGTTTAAAGATTATAGATTTTTTTGAATTTCGATAAAATATAAAAAGAACAAGACTCATAAATCCATAATACCTTATATTGATTTCTCCTAATGTATTTTTGATAAAATCAAAATCTTTATTGGTAAGAGGGTGTTCGTCTATTGTTCGAGATTTGGGGGTAAATTTTCTATAGAGATTTATTAATGGATTTGTTCCTAGAGGTTCCATAAATACCAACGATCCGTTTACTTTTAATAATCTATTTAACTCTCTTATTGATTTTTTTAAGTCGAGATGATGAAGAATGCCTGAACCATATATTATATCAAAAGATTCAGATGATAAGCTTGTTTCCTCACAGTTTTGAACTTGATACTGTATATTTAAATTTAATTCTTCACTTCTTTTTTTTGCAATTGATATTGACTGATCAGAAATATCAATCCCTGAAATATTTTTAGGCTCATAATTAATAACTTTTTCTGTTACACTACCTATTCCACAACCATATTCTAGAACATCTTTATTTTTAATATGATTTTTTAAATAATTAAAAAAGTCATCAAATAAATTAAATAATGCCTTATAAAAAATGTCCTCAAATCTAGTTTTCCCTTCCGAATGAAGCTTATTATGAAACTCTCTTTCCCTGATATTTTTTTCAGATAAACTCATAAAGCAAACTATTTTTTTTCATCATCATTCATGGCTTGTGAAATTCCTTTTTTTACATAATCATAACCAGTGTAAAGTGTAAGAAATGCAGATATCCATAATAAAATTATTCCGATCGTATGGGCATTATAATCCTGAAAATTAATAATTTTATTTCCACTCTCTCCTGTTAATAAGATTGCAATAGCAAACATTTGAATAAATGTTTTAAATTTAGCTAAACTTGTTACAGGCATAGAAACTCGAAATTTAGCTAAAAACTCTCTTAATCCAGAGATTAAAATTTCTCTTGTGAGAATAATAATTGCTGCAATGACTTCATAGTTCTTAATTGTATCGTTCATTACGAGCAAAATTAATGCTGTGGCCACTATTATTTTGTCAGCTATAGGATCCAAAAGCTCTCCCAGCTTTGATTCTTCTTTGTATAACCTTGCTAATAAACCATCCAGAAAGTCTGTGAAACTTGCTAATAGAAAAATAATCAATGGTATTAAATCTCCCAAAAGACCAGGGAGATAAAAGGCAAATACGAATATTGGCACCAAAATAATTCTTCCTATCGTTAGAATGTTTGGTATTTTTAGTTTCATATATTTCTTCTAATTATGAAAAAAATCATGTATTTTTTTTGCTACAGAAGTTTTGATACCTTCTACCTTTTTTAGATCATCAAAACTAGCAGATTCAACAGCTCTCGCTGATCCAAAATAATTTAATAAAGCCCTTTTTCTTGTTCTGCCGATGCCACTTATTTGGTCTAACGAAGATTTTATTAAATTTTTCTTTCTTTTCATTCTATGGCTACTTATAGCAAACCTGTGCGCTTCATCTCTTAATCTCTGAAGAAAAAATAGCAATGGTTCTCTTTTACTTAATTTAAAAGCATTATTTTTATGGAAAAAAGTTTCATTACCCTTATTTCTATCTTTTCCTTTTGCAATGGCTATTACAGGAATGTCATGTAGGCCTAACTCTTCTAATATTTTTTTACCTACTGAATATTGACCTTTACCACCATCGATAATCACTAAATCAGGAATTGTTACATCTAACTGTTTTTTATTTTTAATAATTTTTGAAAACCTTCTTTCAAAAACTTCTTTTAACATGCCGTAATCGTCTCCTGCATTTAACTCTTTATTTTTAATATTGAATTTTCTGTATTGTTTTTTAACAAAACCTTCTGAACTGAATGTAATTAATGCTCCAACAGAATTAGATCCCTGAATATGGCTATTATCATAAACCTCGATTGTTCTTGGTGAGATATCTAGCTTAAACTTATCCGCAACTTCATCTAAAAGTTTATTGTTAGTTTCAGATTCAAATATTTTTCTAGTTAATGATTCTTTTGCATTTTTTTCAGCCATTTTAGATAATTTTAAATCATTGCCTTTTGAAGGGATTTTTATAGATATCAATTTTTTTTCCTTTTTTTCTAAAGCTGACTTAATCAGATTCAAATCTTTAATTTTTTTGTTAAGTAAAATTTCAGCAGGTACACTTTTATTTTCGTAGAATTGAGCAATGAACGAAGTCAAGACCTCTTCGGCTGTGTGAGATTTATCATGTGAAGGAAAATAAGATTGGTTTCCCCAATTTTGCTTGGATCTATAAAAAAATACTTGAACACAAGTTTTTCCGGCTTCTTGTGCAACAGAAATAACATCAGCATTATCAAGATTCGTTGAACTTATATTTTGGGAAGATTGAATTTGAGTTAAAGCTTTTATTCTATCTCTTAAAATAGCAGCTTTTTCATAATCCATTTTTTCACTACTCTTTTCCATTTCTGCTGATAGTTTTTTTTGGATGCTTTTTGATTTTCCTGAAAGAAATAATACTGCATCTGATACAAGTTTAGAGTATTCAGTTTTGTTCAAGTAGTTTACACAAGGAGCTGAACATCTTTTAATTTGATAAAGAATACAAGGTCTATCTCTATTTTTAAAAACGGATTCATTACATACTCTCAATAAAAATACTTTTTGCAAAATTTTTATAGTCCAATTAGCAGAACCAGCAGAAGCGAAAGGACCAAAATAAAAACCATTTTTATTTTTTTTTCCTCTATGTTTTGATAGTTGTGGCCAGTCACAATCTTTTTCTATAAAAATATATGGAAATGATTTGTCATCTCTAAGCAAAACGTTGAATTTAGGCTTAAATTTTTTAATTAAATTAGCTTCCAAAAGCAAAGCTTCAGATTCGTTGCTTGTAGTTACTATTTCTAAATTATTTGTTAAAGCTAACATTCTTTCTGTTCGTATTGGTTGATTTTTGTCTAAGACGTAACTATTTAATCGTTTTGGAAGATTCTTAGCTTTGCCAACGTATAGCACTTGACCTTTTTTATCGAGCATCCTGTACACCCCAGGACTATTAGAAACTAAAGGTATTTTTTTTTTAATTAATTCTTTTCCAAACTCAAGATCCCTCATAATCTTTTCTTGTTTTAAAAACTTCTACTCC
>MDTE01059782.1_pt1 | contig 11029 bp, 6 predicted proteins | sample 811231 | NCBI WGS metagenome assembly MDTE01 (sample SAMN05326651, study PRJNA326480) | marine metagenome | isolation source: seawater | place: Indian Ocean: Red Sea | collected 2010 | reverse complement strand
GCCGGTTATGTACAAAATGCCGATCCGAAGCGGTGCCGAATGATGCACAAAAACCTGTCATGGCACAGTACGAAATTGAAACCCTCTATGAATCATCTGGGTGTCCGAGTTGCCTTGGTTCCGGATATCACGGACGTATTGGATTGTTTGAATGTTTTTGGACAGATGAATCAACGCAGCAGATGATTGCTCGTCAGGAACCGGAATCCACCATTCGTGAATACGCTAAATCACGACACACGAGCCTGCTCGCTGACGGTATTAAAAAAGTGGAACTCGGCATTACGAGCCTCGACGAAGTAATGAACGCAACCATTGGTGGGGATGTCTAGAAGTGCCGTTTTTTCAGTACAAGGCGATTGGTGAAGACGGTCGGCAACAGCTAGGCACGCTGGAAGCCGATACGCTTGATAATGCTGCAATTTCCATTCGAGATCGCGGCATGTTTGTCGTTGAGATAACAGAGACAACATCGGCCGTAGGCGGATCACAACAGCAGAAGCGAAGACTGATCGAACGATTTACATCGGTACTGCCAATCATGGCACGCGACAGAGCAATGCTTTTCAGGCAACTCTCAATGATGCTGCAAACTGGACTGACGCTACTTCAAGCGTTTCAAGTGTGTCGCCGTGAGACAAGTAAAATCGCATTCGCGAAGATTATTGACCAGCTAATTGAAGATGTCGAAGGAGGGTCAAGTCTCTCTGCAGCACTTGGAAATCATCCAAAGCAATTCAATCAAGTTACAATCCAGATGATCGAAAGCGCAGAAGCTAGTGGTGAAATCGATACCATCATGAAACGGCTTTCTGTTGACATTGAGCGACGGTTAGAGCAGATGGTCAAAATGGTATCGGCGTTGTTCTATCCTGTCTTTGTTTTTCTGATTGCAGTTCTAGTTTCACTATTCCTCGTATACGGAGTCATCCCAAAGTTTGCTTCTTTTATTGAAGCAAAGGGAGGTGCTCTGCCAGCATCTACACAGTTCTTAATGGACTTTTCCAGAGGTGCCGTGGCTTGGCTTCCCTGGATAATCTCAATCACCGGCGCAGGAATACTCTTGTTCATTTTTGCTTACCGGTCGGAATCCGGTAGATTGAGGATCGACCGATTCTTATTAGACATTCCCGTTGTTGGCGGCATTTTGACTTACTCAAGCATGACGCGACTTGGATTCACTTTGTCTATTTTGCTTCAAAGTGGCCTACCATTAATTGAATCACTCCGAATCACAGCGCGTTCGTTAAGTAACAGGGCGCTACGTAAGAAACTAGAAGATTCCCGAGACCAAATCATGCAAGGTGATAGTCTCTCTTCAAGCTTGAGCGATATCATTATTCCACCCACAGTTCCTCAAATAATTGCTGTCGGCGAACAAACGGGTAATCTCGGTGAAGTACTTGATGAATTAGGGAATTATTACGACGACAGGCTACAACGCAGAATTAGTTGGCTTAGTGCTATTACGGAGCCGGTTCTAATTATTGTCGTAGGCTCAATGGTTGGATTTGTCTATTTCAGTTTTTTCATGGCTGCACTGAGTATGAGTGTGTCTTGATTACAAATGAAGATTACTGGGGTAAAATGGCGATAATAGGTAAAGGCATTCAAATAATTCTTAGGGTTTAACAAATGACTTATATCGGTAAGGTAATATCCCTATTTTTGGCTATTTCACTCACCATTGGTATATCTTCGGCATTCACTGCAAATGCTCAGGAAACTAGTGATTCGGTCACCGAAGAAAAAAATACCTCTGACGAGTCCGTTGAAAAGCAAGAAGAGCCTGTTCAAGAAGAGCCTGTTCAAGAAGAGCAGATAAACCCGGATCAAAAACGCCCACGAAGCCAGCGAGTTGAGACGATGCAAAAAATTCTGGAACGTCTTGAATCGATGTCACGAGACCCGTTTGCACCTAGCGAGCAGATTTCCCGTGAACATATGAAACAAAACAATCAGTTCGTACCGGTAACAGCCAGTTCAGTGATTCCGGAGATCGAATTGATTAGCTATGCCGAAGTAGCTAAACCAGACTCTGAAAGTGAGATCCTGGCGGGTCTCAAAATCGATGATAAGATCTATTTCGTTCGCGCAGATGACCAAATAACGATTCGCCATTCGAGTAAGAATCTGGTCATTCAAATAGAGAAAATCGCAAATGGGCACGTCGAAGTGAAAGTCGGTGAATTGAGCGAAACTGTGATAGTTTGGTAGCGATTTCTTCGAAAAAAAGCCGCTTTCGGTATTTAGCCATCTCTGCAAAATCTGTAATATTCCTGCTTCATTAATGAGGGTGAATTGCGTCGGCATTTCACTTGATTTATAGGGAAATTACACGAGTCATGCATAATTCGATTTGCAGTTTCAATAGGCGTCTCCAACCGATTGGCATATGCCTAATTATCGCATCAGCGATTTGCGGTTGTGTGTCCTCTGACATCGACAAACCAAAGCTCAATGCTGTGGTAAGTGGTGCCAATGATGACTCCGAAGCCATATCAAGAGCCCAGCAACAAATTGCTCAACAACGATCACTAGAGAACCAACAAGCAAACGCATATTCTCAACCATCCGTAACTGTAAATCAAAATAGCCAATTCGCGGCAAGTCAGCCGGCCCTATATACGCTGTCTTCAGATGAGAGGCCAAACGTTGACCCTGCATATCTCAAACAATTCCGCTCGGACATCGGTAATTTGAGTGACCAGGTTCAGACGGCGCCTTATACCGTCGGCCAAATCGGTGAGAAGACAATGTTCACCACAAGTCAAAGCGAAAACAAATTAGCTAATTCGGATAACCCGACACTTTCCGCTGAATTCCGAATGGAATTGGAAGTCGATTTAGAACACACACCTGTACTCGAAGGACTTTCATTAGCTGGCTCGATCGCCGGCAATAGTGAATCCCTGCGGGTATTGATCAAGGATTCTGGGGGGGAAACGGTAATTAAGCGATCTGGTGATACGATCACCCTGAACGATCAGCTTTATACCATTTTAAGAACAGACGTGTCATATGCGTTACTGCGTTCCAGTAACGGTGAACATGTTGTAATAAAATAGCTACTCTTCGAGGATTTAATCGATGTGTTTTCCTAAAACCAGCTTAATGGTGTTTCTCATTCTGTGTAACTTGCCATTCACCTCAGGTGTTAATGCACAGGATGATGCAATGGGTTCTGCAGAGTTTCTAGCTGCAAAGAATCGAGTTGTTTCAGTTCTTGAGTTAAAAGCCAGCACGATTAGCGATGCAACAAGACTGATTGCAGAAATTTCTAATATTAACCTTGTAGCTACCAGCGAGGCCGGTCAAAAAGAAGTTTCTGTATATCTTCGCAACATTAAGACAATGGATGCGATCGAAGCAATCTGCAAAGTTTCTGGACTATGGTATCGCGAAGAAGCTGAAGTCGGGCTGATTCGGATCATGACAACCGAGGAATATTCAAAGGATCTGGTCATTTATCGAGAAGATGATACTAAGGTCTTCACTCTACTGCATCCAAATGTATTCAGCATCGGTCAACATATACAGGACCTGTATGGTGAACGTGTTATTCTGTCACTACCACGTTACTATGACGATCAATTCTTAGCACAAGCAGGAATGCAATCTCAGACACTCGCAATGACAATGCAGATGATGGGTATGGGTGGTGGCGGAGGCGGCTTCGGCGGCGGCATGGGAATGGGCGGAATGGGAATGGGTGGACGCTTCGGTGGATTTGGTGGTGGCGCATTTAGTGGGGGCTTCGGCGGAATGGGCATGCGCGGTATGGGCATGGGTGGAATGGGAATGATGGGTGGAATGGGAATGGGTGGAATGGGAATGATGGGTATGGGTGGCATGGGCGGTGGTCAGGGTCAACGTGGCTACTCTGCTGATGCCGTAAGCAGGCGTAATGAAATTCTCCCAGATGACCAACAACTCACTTCCGACCAAATTCTGGCATTGCAAAATGCATCAGCGAGCTCCGAAACCGGTGGTACCGATGCGGAAACGATACAAGAAGTCACCTCGCAAGAGCCACCCATTCACGTCGCGATAAATCAACAACACGGCATGATTATTGTCCGCACGAGTGATAAGCAAGCAATGGAGTCTATCGAACAGCTTATAGACGAGCTTGACCGTCCAACACCACAGGTATTGCTTGAGGTCAAAATACTGGAAGTAACTCTCGGCGATGAATTCCAGTCGGCGTTTGATTTTGAAATGACAACCGGCGATCGGACTCAGGTCACAAACGATGATGGAGATCCAATAACGGACACCGTATTAAACACGGCAACACAGGGAATGCTTGGTAGTTCCACGACAATGCTCCAGCAAGCACACGCGTTGGGTACAGGAAACTTCGAACTGGATGCCGAAGGTTCAACCTTTGTTTACCAATTCCTAAACAATAACTTCCGTGCACGTGTGCAATTACTGGAAGAAGAGAATCGTGTGAACATTGTTGCTACACCAATGTTATTGGCATCGAATAATCGCCCCGCCTCGCTGCGTATCGGTGAACAACGGAGATTAACCGACGGAGCGACGACGATCAGCAACACATCGGTTGGTGGTCAGGCTCAAGGAACTACCGTTGCGACTTCACAACAACAAGTTGGCACGACATTGATGTTGCTTCCCAAAATCAACGCCGACCGTACTGTTACGATGACTATCTTCCAGGAACGCACGGGAGATGACACGGGTAAACAGGATTCAATACCGATTTCGGCAGAACAAACCGTATCCCGACCAGTAATCAGTAATGCAACAACCGTAAACACAATCGTAGCCAAAGACGGTCTGACTGTTGCGATTGGTGGATTGGTTGAAGAACGTGTTGTACGCCGGCAATTAAAAGTGCCGCTACTTGGTGACCTGCCAACCATTGGGCAACTATTCCGTAAGGAATTCAATGTGGATCAGAAAACTGAACTAGTGATTCTCATAACACCGCATGTAATTACTACACCACAGCAAGCCCGACGGACTACTGAACAGAGAATGGCCGTTTTGTCTAAGAGTAATTACATTCGCAACGGTATGAAAGACACAAGCGAATACCCTGGAGTGAAAAACCTGCCTCCTGATTACGGGCAAGGTATTCCGTTTTCATTGTTCCCGGAACGAAGTAATAACGCAGCACCGACAGGCAATTAACGACTAAATTGTCGCTCAATAACCGATGCTGTTATTGGCCTAATCGGTCCACCGCTGTAGTGCTATCCTCGTCCGGTGAAAGTAAGTAGCCAATCAGATCCCTGATTTCATGGCGTGTAAATGTATTGAGTAGTCCGGTTGGCATGAGTGAAGTTTTTGACTGAACGATCTGCTCCACGTCCGAACGTCGAATGGTCTGCCTGGCAAATGGCTTAAACGGATCGACTCGCACCTGAAAGTTATCTCCGCCAAGATTCACGATTTGACCGGTGACCTGCTGCCCACTTTTCAAAATAAAAATTGACTGAGCATATTGAGGTGCAATCACCTTGCTCGGATTGAGCACATGATCCAGTACAACGGCCGGAGCATATCTTCCAGCAAGACCATTTAGATTGGGTCCAAGCACACCACCGCTACTACCGACACGATGGCAGTTATCACATCTTGCTGACCGAAATACCGACTTACCACCTGAGAGCACGGCCGACTTTAGTGACTCTTTGTCAACGCTCTCCATCAGATCCTCCAACGTCCACTCAGCAACCACCGGTCGCTGCTCCTGCTCAACATCCTCTTCCAACGAGATTCCCAATTGCCCTGCTAGCGCAGCAAATTGTTCGCTCTGCGCCCGGTACTTGCGAGTGGTGAGTTCCTTAAATTCGCCTACATCAAGCGAGTCTCTTAATCGCTGTTTTTGTTGTGCCGTAAAGCCCTCTACTCCGGTTGATGCGAACATCCTTAGATAGTGAATCTGCTGCATCATAGAATCGGAGTTTTCTAATACCGTGAGCGTGCGATCAACGAAGTCTTCCGTGTTCAGATTGAACAACAGAGTTGCTAATTCTCGATCAATACTTTTGTTTTGACTCGGATAGTAGCGATCAACGACCCTTAAGACTTGATCTCGCTGGCCGCTAGTAAACGATCCCATTCGCTGTGATGCCAGATTAAGTACCCGAATTGCTGAGTGGCGCTGTAGATGGTTTAATTCGCTCCACGGCAATTTCTCAACAGAGTCGAGAATCTTTTGTTTCAGGTTTAGGTCTCCTTTGCGAGCCAAGACAATGCATGCTTCAAGAACCTGTGAATGCGAAGAATCTGCATCCAACCAACTACTCCAACTTGCTATCGGTTGGTATTCCAGAGCCACACGTGCTGCATAGCGCACTGCCCGATCAGGTGAACCAAGGTTCGCCCATATAATCTTGAGCTCTTTTGGGTCGACAATGCGATGAAATGATTCCAGTTGCCGTCGGAGCAGCACCACTTCACTTGGTTTTGGATTTGAGATTATTCGGCGATCCACCGGCCCATCGTAATACACACGATAAAGTTGCGAAGGATTACCGCGGCCACCCGTTGTAAAGTAGAGTGCTCCATCATTACCTACTGCAATATCGGTAACCGGTAATGGTTGTCCACTAATAAAGAATTCCCAATCAGCCGAATACGATGCTCCCTCCTGTTTTAGATGCAGGGCATAAATATGGCCGTAACTCCAATCACAGGCAAATAACGCATTTGCAAATCTCATGGGAAAGTCCGCTTCGTATCCAAATGCGATGCCCGTGGGTGAACCCGGTCCTACCTCTCTCACCGGTGGTGGATTATCCGGATAGTAGGATTGAAGGTTATCTTCGCTTTGGCGCCAGCCTAAATCTGCACCATTTGTCAGATGATATAGATTCGTCGGACGGTACCATGGCAGCCCCATAAATCCTTCATTATCCGAGTCGTATGTAAACAACTCACCGAATTGATCAAAAGCGATATCAAACGAATTCCGTAGCCCGTGTGCAAACACTTCACGCTTTTTACCATCAGGCGAAATACGCATTACAAATCCCTGATGTGCCGGTGCTTTCATAAACTCCGTTGGCTCGATACTGGAAACATGATTACGAGTGATACCTTTGGGAAGCTGGGTAGCATTTCCAGCGATGAAATACAGCCATTGGTTTTGTGGTCCCACGACAATTCCATGGCCTCCATGCTCTCCCTGACCTGGGATCTTCAAAATCATCTCTGCTGCAGCAAAATTTCCTTTCCCATCGAGATCTTTCAATCGAAACACACCGGTATCTGGAATACCCGCAGCTGTAACCGCATACAAGCTACCAAACGCATAAGTCAAACCATGCGCGGCACCAATCTCCACATCTAGGCTTTCGATGTGTGTTTTTCCGCCTGCTTGGCCAAGAGGTGCTGGTGTGATTCGAAGTAGACCTTTGCCAGTTGACGATGCGATGATCCGTCCTTGTGGATCAAACGTAAAATTAATTAACGAGGCATAATCTCCCGGTACGTCGATTAGTTTCTCGGCTTTAAACCCCTGTGGAATCTTCAGCTCACTTGCCTTCTGAACCGGAAACTCCATGGCATAAACAGACAATCCGACTGACATGGAAAGAAGTACCGTAACAGTCGGCCACAGAAATATTCGCAACGCATTGCTAGTCATGAGAAAAGGATCCGGGGGATGTTAATCAAACCTCAAGCGATAATGTCGTGCACGACGTTACCGGCAACATCTGTAAGGCGAAAGTCACGACCATTCAATCTGAATGTGAGCTTCTGGTGATCAAGACCACATAAGTGAAGAATGGTTGCGTGCAAGTCATTCACACTCACTCTGTTTTCTACAGCAACATTGCCAATTTCATCCGTTGCACCGTAATGCGTGCCACCTTTCACTCCTCCACCTGCCATCCAATAGGTCATTGCATGAGGATTATGATCTCTTCCCGTTCCACCTTTTTGCACGATGGACAAACGACCGAATTCGCCACCCCAAACCACGAGAGTAGACTCCAGTAATCCACGACGATCCAGATCCTCAAGCAGGGCGGCAATTGGCTGATCGGTCTCACCGGCAAATTGGCCGTGGTTTTTGGAAATTGAGTTGTGGCCATCCCAACTGCGAGCATTTTCGTTTCCGCCGCTGTAGATCTGAATGAATCGCGTACCGCGCTCCACGAGGCGCCGCGCCATCAGGCACTGCTTTGCAAAATGATCAAAACGGTCTACTCCAACACCGTATAGATCGTGCGTCTCCTGAGATTCCATCGCAATATCCAACGCTTCCGGTGCTGCCTTCTGCATCCTAAATGCCAGCTCGAAACTATTGATACGCGTTTCAAGCTCGACTTCTTCCGGACGAGTCTCAAAATGCTGTTCATTGAGCATCTTCAAGAATGACAACATCGCTTGCTGTTGATCGCCATTTACGTTTGGAGCGGGATCAAGGTTATCAATAGGTTTTCCATTGGGCTTGAGCCACGTTCCCTGGTACACACTTGGCAGAAAACCCGCTCCCCAGTTTTGTGCATATCCTTTTGGCAGACCGCGGTTAAGTGGATCTGACATTGCTACAAATGCCGGGAGATCTTCATTCTCTGTACCAAGTCCATATGTTACCCAGGATCCAAGTGACGGGAATCCCATTCGCTTCATGCCCGTATTGATCATGAAGAGAGCTGGACTGTGGTTATTGGATTCCGTGTGGCATGAATGAATGAAGGACATCTTGTCCACATGCCTGGACATCTGCGGGAAAATTTCAGAAACCCATGTCCCGGATTCCCCATGTTGTTTGAATTGAAACGGGGACTTCATGATCGGTCCGACATTCCCAGTAAAGAATCCTGTGTTCTTGTCGAATCCCTCTAATTCCTGCCCATCGTGTTTGGCAAGTTCCGGTTTGTAGTCCCACGTATCAACCTGACTTGGTCCGCCATTCATAAACAGCCAGATGACACTTCTTACTTTAGACGGAAAGTGTGCAGAGCGAGACGCAAGGGCACTCTTGGCAGCATTGGCACTAGAGGTTAATCCTGTGCCTGCAAGTAATGCACTTAGAGCAATTGCTCCCATACCTCCACCGCTTCTCTGCAGAAGTTGACGTCTGGTTAAACCACTTGTGATTTGAAAATCATTCATTTCGATTATTCTTACGTACCTTAATAGATGTAGCAGAATTCATTTAGGCAGAGCATTACCTGTATAAGGTCAGCCATTGCCAACTGCTCAGCAGTTGAAACACCCGTACTTTTATAGGATTCGGTTTGTTGTGAGAGAAAAGCTACCGCCTGCTGAATCTCCTGCTTGCTCGGCTCCCGGCTCAAACTACGCATATAGAGTTCATGCACAACGGCGATCTCATCTGAAGATTCACCTAACAACTGCTTTGCTCCATCCACACAGTATTGTCTGATGTTTGGATTATTCATCAACAAAAGCGCTTGAGGTGCAACGGTTGTCGTTGGTCGCTGTCCTTGACTAACCAGAGGTTCAGGAGAATCAAACACTTGTAACATTGGGATGAGCTTACTCCGCTTAATCATGAAGTAGATACTCCTCCGTCTCATCGATTCATCCAGAGTACCTGCTCCGTACATCGTGTCGTCAAGCTGATTGGAAACTTTCAGGATCGAGTCACGGATGGCTTCTGCTTCGAGCCGTCGAGGAGCAAATCGCCAGACGAACTTGTTCTGCGGATCTTTGATCGACCATTTTGAATCAAACTCTGATGATTGCTGATAGGTATAACTTGACAGGATTAAACGATGGATGTGCTTAAGACTCCAGTCAGATGAGATTAACTGAGCAGCGAGCCAATCTAGTAGTGCCGGATGCGTTGGCAATTCTCCTTGAACGCCAAAGTCGTTTGTGGATGAGACGATACCACGGCCGAAGTGGTGATACCAAAGTCGGTTGACAATGACACGTGCCAGGAGATTTCCTGCACCGTGTTCACTGTCGGTCATCCAGTTTGCCAAAGCGCGACGACGGCCCGATGTTTTACCGCTGTTTTCGGGCGACTCTTGCCAACGGTCGATACTATCAACCTCCGGAGATAACACCTGCAGGAACGCCTGACTCGCCTCTCCATTCTTTTGTCTCACATCTCCACGCTTGAGGAAATAAAACTCTTCAAAGAAGTCTTTACCTTGTGTGTGATGGCGTAGTGGTGTTACACCTTCACTCACGATCATGACGGTTTCGACATTGGTTGTCGGCTTTTCCTTTAGGTGTGCTTTGCGTTTGCTATCCAGTTCTTTCCAAGTCGCATCCTGAAATTTATACCACTGCAACACCAATTGAATTTCGTCATCGCTACGAGCATCGTGTGGTTTTTCCAGTATCGCTGCCACATTCTCAGAAACGCTTGGGCCAAGTAATTCTGCGTCAGGATTTGCTCCGACGGTAATTTTAAAATGACCGAATATGTGCTTAGTGTTACCGTTAAATGACAATGTCATTCTCAACCGGTGGCCAGACTCATCATCAAGCGGCTCTGCTAATGTAAAAATCCCGGCGTGATCTTTACCAAACTCCGGGTCGATTGCCCAACCAGTATTTGGTTTATCGTCAATCACCGTTCGAACATGAAGACCTTCGTTTTGATTAAAAGTAGCACGTGCTGCTGTGAATTTTGCATCCTTTAGTTCGTTTGGTGTAGTAAGTGGTGCGATTCCAGCATGTAGATTTGTGAATTGGAAATTGCCATTTGAAGCTAGTCCGGGGCCACCTGCATTCAACGTTGGATCAGCAAAAGCCTCTACTCGAATTGCACGTATATCTCGTCTGTGACTATGAAACTCAAAAGTGAATGACTCTTGATTCGTTGCAGACGATGGTGTGACCTTAAATGATCCATCGTCTAATCGTTTGATTTCCGATCCTTTCTCCGATGTAACATCGAAGAACTTCATTGTGTACCAACTATAATTCGGCTGATCTCCCTGAGACGCTTCCCATTTCACAAATGACTCAAGAAGCCTTGCTGTTTCGTACTCCTTAACCGCATCCACAAAAGGCTGATGACTCGCCTCGAATGCGGCTAGGCGTTGCGGCAAGTCAG
>MDTE01039487.1_pt1 | contig 11029 bp, 10 predicted proteins | sample 811231 | NCBI WGS metagenome assembly MDTE01 (sample SAMN05326651, study PRJNA326480) | marine metagenome | isolation source: seawater | place: Indian Ocean: Red Sea | collected 2010 | reverse complement strand
TGTATATTTAATTGAGCCATCCAACCTTTCAAGCATCTCTATTGTAAGATTCTTAATTTCAATGCTAGTATTAGGTATGGTTTTGACTTTTAAAATATTTTCATAAACTGAATCTGAAAAACCTAGACTATAAGGAATGGTCATAGAATCAACTAAACTTATCATTTTACCATTATCAATTCTTTGCATCAGTCTTGGCATAAATAAATCTCTTTTACTCAAGTATGTTCCTGCTGTTGGCAAGTTATTCGTCATAGCTATAGGGGTACCAAATGCATAGGCCACGGTTGTGGGACCTGAAGAACAACCTAATATAAATTTTGCATCAGCAAGTAAGAAAATATCCATCCAATCACTTTTAAATTCACTTGTCGCATAATCAATTACCCTATTCATTTTGGGTAATGGGGACATTGATTGGTCACCTATCCTAATTACCCATCCGCCCCTATCAGTGATTTCTTTAAATGCTTCAAAATATGTTAATATATCTGAATCACGAAAATCTTCTCTATGTTTAAAATGAGGCTCCCTCACATGGCAAGTTACAAACCAAGCATCCTCTGGAATTCCCATTTTTTTTAATATTTCTCTCCCATTAATTCGATGAGATTCTTTTAGATTAAATAATGGTTTTCTGTTTTGCGAATCCCAAACTGATTGAACATAGACTGCCGATGAATGTGAAAAATAAGGTTTAAACTTATCACCACATGGTATTCTCACGTTATGCCATACTTGAGTATATTTTAAATTAGAATAATAATATCTTGCTTCTTTTGGATCTTCGATAATATCGATAAAAGGTTTATAATATTCAAGCATAGATCTATTTACTATTTTGTTTTTATACTGTGGAGGTAATGGTAAAACAGTTCTAATTTTTTTTCCAAATCCTAAAAATTGTGATTTTATCCAAGCGTCTAATGTAAGAGTATTACCTATTGTAAAAACAATATGACCCGGTTCAATAACTTGAAAATTAAAATTCTTTTTATTTGAAATAATTTTTTGTTTTTCTAGTAAATTTAAACGCAAATTTTTCCAATCTTCATAATTACCTGTAGTTAAAGCTGCTAAGGCTGTCCAAAAATAAAGTTCAGGGATATCAACATTAATTTTTTTACAGAAATTCAAAAATTCATAGTTTTTTTTATATAATTTCTTAATTAAATACATATCGATATTTTTTGAAGAAATTTTATTAATTAAAATATTCTTTACACTATAAGATTGAATATTAGCATACGCTTGAGAGTATGGAATTCTAAATATAGCTAATATTAAGTAAAAGAAATATTTAATATTTTGAAACATATATTAGATTAGTATTAAAAAATTAATAATCTTTTATTATTTTAGAAACAATTTTTTTAAAAGATGAAATTTTTATATTTGGAAACGATTTTTTTAAATTAGTTATATTAAAAGGTCTGTAGCCTCCATGGGGCATAGGTCCATTCCTTGGAGAAGTTTTAATTTTAGATGAACATTTAGAAATCAACTGCACTGTCCTAGCAATATCATAAAAAGAATTTATCTTGCCTGAAGCAATATTTATTTTTCCAATACTTTTATATAATATAATTAAATAAATAATTTTAGAAACATCTTCTACCCATATGTGATCTCTTTTTTCCTCTCCATTTCCAAAAAGATTAATATCTTTATTGTTCTTTGCTAGTCTTATAAAGCTGTTTGGACCATAACCATTATGAGGATCTTTAGACCCAAAAATTAAAGTTGGCCGAACAATACAAAGAGGCAAATCTTTTATTTGAGATATCATAATCTCTCTTGTCAAATGCATTATGCCATGAAGTGAATTTGGACTTGTAATTGATTTTTCATTCAATTTTTTTCTTACATCAGCATAAACTGCATCAGAACTGAGATAAATAAAATGATTTATTTTTTTATTTTTTAAAACTTCACATATATTTAAGGCCATTTTTAAATTTTTAATTAACATTTTTTCATTTTTTACTGGTGCCTTTGCTGCAACAAAAAAAACTGTATCACTAGATTTAAGAGTTCTGGATAAGAATTTCTGAGATTCTTTTTTACTAAGATCTATTATTTTTCTAGTTAAACCAATTACTTTTATATTTGATTTTATTAATCTTTGTTCTACAGAGTTAGATACAAATCCATTAGATCCTACTATAACAACTCTTTTAGGCTTTTTTTTACTTTTGTTTAAATGTTTTATCATTATTTGATAATTTCAGTTATTGAATGATAATTTAAACTCTTATTAATTAAATTATTATTATTATTTAAGATTCCATAAGGGTCAATTATGATATTTGACTTCATTCTATTTAATATTTTTTTAATACTGCAATCTTTAAATTGTTTCCAAGGCGTCATAATGATTAAAACATCAGAGTCTTGCACACATTCTAGAATAGAGTTTTTGTTTACTAAATTCTTTTTATTAAAATCAATTTTTACAACAGGATCGTAAAAATTAACTTCATGATTATTAATTTTACTTAATAATTCAATTGATGGGGAATTTTTAATTGAATTAGTATTTTCTTTATAAGTTAAACCTAAGATTGAAATTTTTTTTACAATATTTTTTTTCTTAATTTGTTGTAATTTTCGATATGCCCATTTTTTCATAAAAGAAGAATTTGCATTCCAGGACTCAAATAATTTCTTATCTATATTAAACTTTTTTGTGATTTTAATTATATTTATTAAATCCCTTTCCAAATTACCTCCCGCTATTCCCAAGCCAGGATTCAAATAAGCAAACTTCCCAATCCTTTTATCTAATTTCAAAGCTGATTTAATTTTGTTATAATCTGCTCCTACATATGAGCTAATTTCAGATACCTTATTTGAAGTTACAATTGTAGATATTAAAAAAAGATTTATAGCTATTTTTGTTAATTCAGCACTTTCATAATTCATTGATATGATAGGACATTTAAATTTGTTCAAAAAATTTTTATATTTAAAATTAATTTTTGTATCTTCATTTGATTTACCTACTATTATTCTTTCTGGCTTTAATGATCTTTTTATAGCTTGTCCAAAAATCAGTGTTTCAACTTGATAAAATAGTTGTTCTTTAGGCCACTTAATTTTTCTTGTAAATCCAGGAGTAATTTGACTCAATATTACTAAAATTGACTTTTTAGAAATATATTTTTTTACTTTGTTGATTAAGTTATTTATTTTTTGATAATCACTAACATTTTTTTTATTAGTTTTTATATCTTCCGAAATATAAATAATATCACATTGTTTCAAAATTATAGGATTATTAGTAAAATTAATATTTCTTTTATTTTTATTGAATAATTTTAATAAATTTGGTTCTTTTAAATCTATAATTCCTTGCTTTAATTTATTAATTAATTTTAAATTCTTGTCATAACCTATTACATTATAGCCCTTTTCCGAGGAAGTTATAGATGAGACAAGTCCTAAATGAGACAAACCAACATATCCTATAGTAATTTTTTTTGTTAATTTATTCAATTATTTAAATTTTTAAATTATTCAAACATATGTGTAACCAAATATCATTTGATAAATTAGTTTTTTTATTTTTTTTGATTAGTGATTTAAAATAGCGATGCTCAATTCTCCAAGTTGGATCTCCTTTTTTGAAAGTTTCTTTTTTTTCTTTTGGTAAACCTGAAGGTAAAATTCTTTTTCTCCAAATGAACTTACTAATGCCCCATTTGGATAAAGATTCTATGTGAGCAGATCCTTTTTCAGCTAATATGTCACATGTAAAATAATTTTTCCACATACATAATGTCATCTCTAACTCTATTCTCATTCTTGATTCTTGATTTTTGATAACAGCATGATCATAAGATCTATTTTCAAATTTATTTGCTGATACTACTTTGAATTTACCTATATTTTTTCCAAACCAGAAATTACAAGTGTCTAATAGATGTGATCCTAAATCAGGTATTACTCCAGACCCCTTGTTTTTCCATAGACTATTTTTAACCAATCTAGCTGTGCCATTTCCATAAAACATTCTGCAAGAATAAATTTTACCTAATTTTTTGGAATTTATTAATTTTTTCATTTTAATGAAACTATTCTCAAATCGATGATTATAAGCTGTATATAAAACAATTTTATTTTTTTTAGCTAAAAATTCTAAATGCTTAATTTGATTTAAATTTTTAAATAAAAGAGGTTTTTCAACTAAAACATGTTTATTATTCTTTAAACAATATTCTATTAATTCATATTTTAATTTATCTGGAGTACATATAAATGCAGTATTATAAAGACTTAACGGAACCTCATTTAAAGTTAAATAATTTGAGTCATTATTATTTGGATCCACAGTAACTACTGAGTCATTGGTTAAATTATTTAGCCTTTTTTTTCCCTGCACTCCAAGACCAACTATAGCAATTTTCATAATCTATTTGTAATTAGTTTGTTTTTCTAAATGATTGATTTTTTCTATTATATTTTCAGGTTTTATTGGAATATTGCCATCTTTTTCACACTCACAAGCTGCTGCTATAGAGCCTATAATACTAGATATTACTAAAGACTTTGTAGATAGCATAGATAAGGTAGAATAAGCTAAAAGTGCATCTCCAGCTCCAACAGGGTCCACAATATTATTTACAAAACTATCTATTGAAAAATAGGAATTTTTTTCATTTATTTTAGATGTTGCGCAAAATACCCCCCTGTCACCAAGTTTAAGTATTAAATTTTTACATTTCGAAGCTTTTAATAATAATCCAGAAAGTTTGCCAACTGTGGAATCCTGATCTGCGATAGCAAATCTTGCTTCTCTTTCATTTGGAGTTATTAAATCAAATTTTTCAAATTCTGTTATGTTGCCCCATCTAGTAGCAACTTGGCTATCAGCAACTTTAAAAGTTTTATTATTTATTGCTTTTATAAGTTTATTTATACTTAATGCATTAAATATTCCGTGTCTAAAATCACTGAATACTTGTGCATCAGATTTAGAATTTTTGATTATTGAAAAGAGTTTATCTTGAATTTCTTCTGAAATTGCCCTGTTATCTAATTTATCTAGTTTTAACAATCTATATTCTGATGCAATAATTACATTTTTATTTGTAGTAGGTCTTGTTGGATCAATTATTGCATTAACTTTTATCCCAGCTTTTTTAAGGACTGAAATTACCATATCTTTTAAAGTATCATTACCAAGGATGGTTGAAAATGTGACCTCTGCCCCAGCAGCTTTTAAATGTTGGGCAACTATGCCTGCTCCACCAACATAGTTTTCTTCATTTTGATACAAAACACTAAATGTTGGAGTTTTTGTTTGGCCTCCAATTAAACTGGTTCTGGTATATGTATCTACTATTGTATCTCCTAATACATGTACTTTAAAATTTGAGAATTTTTTTAAAGTATTTTTAAGCAAGTTAAAATTAATATCATTATGTTTCATTAAAGATAATAATTTTTCTAATTGTAGATGTGGTAAAGATAAATTTAACAAACCTGAAGATGAATATATAATATCACCTGGCGTAAAAATCATCTCCCCACCATAAGAGTCGACTATTTCTGACTCCTCTTGAGTAGCAGCAGGGAGGCCACTAGAAGTATATTCAAAACCTTTTGCAAAATAATCAGGTTTAATCTGTCTTAAATTTTTTAAAGGTGTGGAATTTTCATCAATCAATACATAATCAACCATTTCAAATGCAGCCAAATTAAGAGCTCGTAAATTTTCAGGAATATGAGGCCTATAAATTCCCTTTTTAATATGTTTATCAGCAGTTATGCTTACAATTAGGATTTTAGCCTTTGTTTTTGCATAAACTAAATGCCTTATATGTCCTGGATGAACAACATCAAATACTCCGTGACATAAAATTACTTTATTAGATCTGGGTTGTTTTCCAATAATATCGATTAGTTCTTTTTTAGTTTTAATTTTATATCGATATTTTTCAAAAAATTCAGCTGTCATTTTATAATAAAAAAGTTGATTTTCATATTATCTAGTTTTAATAACTTGAGCGGGAATTCCTACAGCAACACTATTTGGAGGTATATTTTTTGTAACTACAGAATTTGCCCCTATAACTGATCCTGTACCAATATTAACTCCGCCAACTATTATAACATTTGCTGCAATCCAACAATTATCTGAAATTGTAATATCACCATATTTATGCCCCTGATCTTGTATGAATTGATCTTTTATATCATAATTATGTGATGCAGTTCGCATAACAACATTGGGGCCAATGGGGCATTTTTTTCCAATTTTGATCGTACCGCCTATTGATGCATTTATATGACATCCCGTATTAAAAGCTGAGCCCTTATTGACATATATATTTCCATCTTCTGCATAAAAACTACAATTCTTTGATATTCCAACCCCGTCAGCAAAAGATATATTTTTTAATCCTCTAAATTCACAATTTGTATCAATTATAACTTTTAAAATTTTTTTGAATCTAACACTAAACCATAATATTCTAATAATTTTACCTATTTTGCCTGGAATAAAATTAATAAAGTAATCCATCCAAATAATTAATTCAAAAAATGGATTAAAAATTATAAATTTTATTATATTTAGCATTAGCTAATTTATATTTAAATTTAAGGTAACTAAGATATATATTGAAACCAAGTTTTAGTAGCTTCCTTTATATTTTTTTTATTCCAAAGTGGAGCGTCTCTCCAATTTTCAATTTCCTTAATCATATTTGCAACACCAATTTCAAATTTTATTTTTGGTCTCCATTTAGTTGCTCTTTTAATTTTACTTATATTTGCCCATGTGCAATTTGGTTCACCAGGTCTCTTAGGTAAGCGAGAAACCTCTCCTCCAATAATTTTAACTAATTTATTAATACTTTGAGGATTGCCAGCACCAACATTATATATTTCTCCACTCTTCTTATTAAGTGCAATGTGATAAAATGCTTCGGCTACATCTGTAACATATATAAAATCTCGTCTTTGTCTTCCGCTTCCAACTACAGTTAGTGGTTTTTTTTCAAGTTTCTGTTTTAAAAAAACACCAAAAACCGCTCCATACGCTCCCGTAGTTCTTACTCGAGGACCATATGCGTTAAATATTCTAATTGAATCCGCTGGCAATTTATATATCTTGTTCCAATGTAATACAGATTGTTCGCCCATATATTTACTCAAAGCATATGGATATTGAGGTGAAATCGAATGATTCTCTTTGGTTGGAGTTGATGCAAGGCCATAGCAAGAAGAGGACGCGGCATAAACTAATTTTTTAATTTTTCTATATCTTGAGGCTTCTAAAACATTTACTGTTCCCTGAACATTAGTTAATAGGTACTTTGATGGCTTTTCTATAGAAGGTACTATGTCACCAATTCCAGCAAAATGGAAAACATACTTCACATTTTTAAAAATACTATTATCATCTTTAATATTACAAATATCTAATTTTTCAAATTTTAAATTTTTATCATTTTTTAAATGTTTTATGTTCTTCTCATGACCTCCAGAAAGATTATCTATTATTCGAACTTCAAAACCTTTTTTTATCAATAAATCTACCATATGACTCCCAATAAAACCTGCGCCTCCAGTTACAACTGCTATTAATTTATTTTTATTCATTTAGCATTTAATTTTTTTAATCTCTTAACATTAAAGTATATGTCACTTTCAAAACTATTAGGAAATAAATTTTTTTGAAAAGCCTCACATAATTCCTTAACCGCATCTTCAATTGTGTTTTTTGGTGAAAAATTTAAAATTTGATTAATTTTATCAGAGTTAATATGGTATGACCTATTATCATCACTTTTGGTTCTAATAATATCAATATTACCTTTTTCAGGATACATTTCTTCTACAACTTTTTTAACTAAAGTTGCAATTTCAAAAATTGACATGTTTTGAAAACCGACATTAAATATTTGATTTTGTATTTTGTCTTTTGGAGCATTTAAGAGTAATTCAACAAGATTGCAATAATCTTTAATATGTAAATTTGGTCTAAGTTGATCTCCACCAAAAACTGATATTTGATTTTTATGGTAAGCATAGTTTGTTAATATATTGACTGAAACGTCTAATCTTTGTCGGGGCGCATATCCGCACACAGTTGCAGGTCTGAAAATAACCCCACAAAAATTATCGTCAGTATGTTTTAATAAAAGAGGCTCACATCTTCCTTTATAATCATTATATAAAGTTAGTGGGACTAAAGGATGATCCTCCTTAACATCAGGTTTATCAGAAACCCCGTAGACTGAACTTGTAGAAGCGTAAATAAATCTTTTTATTTTAGATTCTTTAGCAGCAATAACCATAGGTTCAAAAGCATCAAGATTTATGCTTGTAGATAATTTTTCATCTAAAACAAAACTAGCATCATTTGAAATACACGCGAGATGAATAAATGTATCATGATTTTTACATGCATTTTTAATTTTTTCTGTATCTCGAATATCGCCAGATATAATCTTTAAATTCGGGTTTGATTTAGGTAAAAAATCATCGCTAAAATACATAATATCATAAACTGTCAATTTATAACCTTTTTCTAATAGTTGCGGTACAAGTCGACTTCCACAATACCCTGCTCCACCTGTTATAAAAATTGATTTTTTTTCCATATATACCTCTATTTAAAATTATTTAATTTTATACCCTGCGTTTACTGCATCTGAATAAAACATAGAAACTGTTTCTAAAGAAAATTTTTCCAAATCCTTATTAATCAAATCTATTTTTTTCAAAATATCATGTGAGACAGTTATTATATGGCATCCCACCTCTTCTGCATGAAAAATATTTAACAATTCTCTTGGACTTGCCCAAAGAATTTCATGATGGTTATTATTATTTGTATACTTTACAGCTTCTCTCATAATTGGAACTGGGTCAATTCCAGTATCAGCTATCCTACCTGCAAAAACTGATAATATTGCAGGAGTATTTTTATTAAGAGATTCCATCACTTCAGACAATTGGTTTAAAGTGAAGATAGCTGTAATATTGCAAATTATACCTTTTTTAGATAATTCATAAATCAAATCTAGTGATTTTTCATTTTTTGTATTGGTTACTGGAATTTTAACATTAACATTTGATCCCCAAGAAGCAATTTCCTCTGCTTGAATTTTCATTGATTCAAAATCATCTGCAAATACTTCAAAAGAAATTGGTTTATTTATCTCTTTTAGAATTTTTTTTGCAAAATCTTTATAATTAATAACACCAGCTTTTTTCATTAAAGTAGGATTAGTTGTAAAACCTTTTATTAATGGGTTTAAATTTAATTCCATCATTGATTTTGAATCTGCTCCATCTGCAAAGATTTTAATTTTAAGTTTATTTAAATCAACCATAGGATTTCATAACTTTTAAAAATAAAACCATATAATTTTTCTCACTCCCTTATTTATTTTGCTTGCCCAATGTATGTTACATGTATCTATTAAAATCAAATCACCTTTTTTTCCTACTAAATATTTAGGTGGATGTTCATCTTTTAAATTTTCAAAGGTTTGATTTTCTAACACAGTTGTAGATTTGTCATTCATTAATTTAACATATGTAGGAAATAATTTTTTATTTTTACAAGATCCTGGTAATATTGCTGTTGGGCCATTATCCATATTTATATCCTCTATTAAAATCATTGCTTTTAAATAATGAAAATAAAAATCAATATGAGCTTCTCCTGCGATAGGATCCTTACATTTTCCAGGAACTGCTGGATGATTAAAACTTCCATCATGAGTAATAGTCGTTAGTACTGATGGTAATTTTGGTCTTCCATAAAAAAACAAAGATAAAAAAGTAAAGATTATTTCCGTTGAATATCTTCTCAATTTTAAATATTTATTTTGTATATGTTTAACTTTGATCTGGCCTTCAACTCTTTCTATAAAATTATTATCAGCTTCTTTATTAGCGCTCTGATTTAAAATTTTTTCTACTAAATTATTTAAATCATCTATTTCATCAGATGAGTAATAATTTGGAATTATAGAATAACCATTTTGATTTAAATCTTTGATAGTTTTTTTTAAAATTTTTAAATAATTATTTGATAGTGCAAAGGTAGCAAAAATCTTTCCTATTTGCATCCTTAAATTAAAAAGAAAATGTAAAGAATATAATTTAAATATTTGATAGAAATTTTTTACCATTTCGTAGGTCTCTTTTTTAACAAAGGGTGTGAAACTAAACAATGCCATATAACTGATTGAAATGACTCACTTAATGGTGTTATTAGGTTTTTATCTGTTTGTGGAATTGAAATAATCAAATTTCCCTTTTTATATGCATATCCATCTTTTTTCCCAACTATTCCAAAAATTTTAGCCTTTTTTTGTATGGCAAAATCAATTGCTTTAACAATATTTATACTTACTTTCAATTTTTTGTTCCCTCCTCCTACGGACAGTACGAATATGGCATCTTTAGCAGTTAAATTACTTATTTTTAACCAATCTGACAAAGAAGTTTCCCAGCCATCATCATTTATTCTAGCTGTTAATTCTGCAACATTATCAGTTGGGGCATATGATTCAATTTCACAAATTTTACGAAAATCGTTAACCATATGTGAACAATTCGATGCACTACCTCCAACACCAATAAAAAAAATTCTCCCTTTATTATATTTAACTGAGGATAAAGATTTTGCTAATTGATCAATTTTTTTTAAATCTAAATTATTAATAGTTTCTATAGTATTGTTAAAATATTCTAAAACGTATTTTTTCATAATTTTTTATAATTTGTAATTTTGTAATTTTTTTTGACTTCTTACTTTTATATTTGAATAAAACCAAACTGTATCACTATCCTTAAATGGCCCACTTGTTACTTCTAAAAAAACGGCAAAAGGTGTTTTTGTAGAAATCTTTCTAAATTTATTTGCTTCTAATCTAAGAAATTGATTTCCATTATGGACTGATAAATTAAGTTTTTCAGTTTCTTTTCCTTTTTTATCCAATAAAGATACAACGATTTCACCTTCAATCATATGATAGGATAAATAGTTTTTATTTAATTT
>MDTE01039084.1_pt1 | contig 11029 bp, 9 predicted proteins | sample 811231 | NCBI WGS metagenome assembly MDTE01 (sample SAMN05326651, study PRJNA326480) | marine metagenome | isolation source: seawater | place: Indian Ocean: Red Sea | collected 2010 | reverse complement strand
TAACATGCAACTTTACCCGGCAAGTTCCAATGCTCCAGAAAAGCCAGATCCTTGGTCTATAAGAGGAAAAAGCTATGATCTCAGCAAACGGGGAATGATCATGGGCATCATTAACACGACTCCGGACTCTTTTTCTGATGGTGGGCTCTTTGAATCGAGTGAAGCTGCAATAGAGCAGGCGATTAGGCTCGAAAATGAAGGTGCCTCAATAATTGACTTCGGTGGAGAATCTACAAGGCCAGGCGCAGAAAGAATATCGGTTAGAGAAGAGCTCAATAGAATCCTGCCAGCCTTAGAAAGTTTTGTGCAAATACGCTCTCCAAAAACACTAATATCAATCGATACCTCAAAGGCTGAAGTTGCACAAGCTGGACTCGATGCCGGGGCGGACATTATCAATGACGTGACCGGATTATCAGATCCAGCAATGCGTAAAGTGGCCGCGGGATCGGAATGCGGCATAATAATTATGCATATGGCGGGTAATCCCCGCACAATGCAGAAATCTCCATATTATAGGAACGTGACCAACGAAGTAATAACTTTCTTAAATGAACAGATCAAACTTTGTGAATCCGAAGGCATTAATAAGGAACGAATCATCGTTGACCCGGGAATCGGATTCGGCAAGAGCCTGCAACACAACTTGGAGTTGATCAAATCCACTACACAAATCACGGCACTTAAAAGACCGATAATGATTGGCGCATCTCGCAAGTCATTCATAGGTAAAATTCTAGAAAATGATGACTTCGATGAAAGAGAATGGCCCACAGTCGCGTTAACTTCATACTGTCGAGAACATGGAGCGACGCTATTTAGGGTTCATTCTGTAAAGCAAAACTTAGATGCAATGCTAATGACTGAAGCAATTATTAATTAATCGATGTCCGTGCAACGCATCATTTCTTGATATATAGTATTACAATAAGTGGAGATCTTAAAAAACATATCCGAGAACTGGAGCATCATTGCCGAACTGATCATTATCATCGGTGTAATGTATCTCATTCTACGTAAACATGGATCGCAGAAGTGGAATCGTTTCTTTGTTGTCTTGAGTTTCTTACTTATAGTAATCACTGGAACCTCGGTATTTTTAGATTTGAAGCTGATTCCTCTGTTTGTTCTGGTGGGCACTTTCTTTTTTACAATGTCCATGATTGTGGTCTTTCAACCAGAACTGCGACGAAAACTAGCAGAACTCGGAAGTCGAAGCTTTTTCTTCTTCTCTGAAGGCAAAAATAAAGAATTCTTGGAGAGTCTTACTGAAACCATCAGGCAACTCGGAGCCAAAAGATATGGAGCATTGTTCGCAATTGAGAGGAGAATTGAACTCAAACCTCATCTGGAAACAGGTATCTTACTTGATGCACAATTCTCCTCCGAACTTATACTTACAATATTCAGCCCAAAAACGGAACTCCATGATGGCGGAATTATATTGAGAGAAGGAAAAGTGATAGGGGCAGGCTGCTTATTCCCTGTCAGTCAAAGAGAAATCACAGATCGAAGCATAGGGCTAAGACATCGAGCTGGAATTGGAATCACTGAAGAATCTGATGCAATTGCTGTAATTGTTTCAGAAGAAACTGGTGGAGTATCAATCGCTCACTCAGGGAAACTTGATCATGATCTTGATCTGGAAACATTTAATCAGCGGCTGTTAGATCTATTAGAGTTCGAAACTAAAGAGCCTAATGAAAAAAAACCGTCAGCAACGGCTTCAGATCCTCCAAAACCAAAAACTATACCAGGCTCTTCTGCAAAAGATTAGAATATATCTATTAGCTCGGTTTTATTTTCTGGAATAACCAATAAAAATTCATATTCATTTTCCTTTTAGATGGCCTCAAAGAACAAATTTTTCGGAACTGATGGTGTTAGAGGAACTGCTAACGAGGGTCATCTAACACCAGAGTCCGCGCTACGACTCGGTCAAATTGTGGCTGATGAACTGATACTTCGTCACAATGATCAGAAAGACCATAGACCATTTACCATCATTGGAAAAGATACACGACGTAGCGGAGACATGTTGGAATCAGCATTATCTGCAGGATTAAATTCTGCTGGAATTGATGTTAAATCTGGGGGAGTAATTCCAACACCTGCTGTTGCTCTTCTAATTAAAGAAATGGGGGCGGATCTTGGGATCGTTATCTCTGCTTCACACAATGAGCCACCCGATAATGGAATTAAGTTCTTTTATAGTGACGGATACAAACTATCAGCAGATCAGGAAAAAAGGCTCGAACAGAAGATACTCTCAGATCAATCAGTTCATGTGCGCGTGACTGGAGAAAAAATTGGTAGGACCACTCCATTGTTAGGTGCTGCTGATTCATACGCCTCAAAAATAACTGAATTATTCGTCAAAGAAACATCGGAAAAACCACTTTCTGGAATGCGCATTACTCTGGACGCCGCAAACGGAGCATCATATAAAACGAGCCAAAAGATTCTAGAAATTCTAGGAGCCGATTTAGTTACTCATTTCAATAAGCCTAATGGAGATAATATTAATTTGGCCTGCGGATGCACTAATCCTGAAGTCCTTTCTAAGTTAACGAAAGAGGATCGGTCATTCATCGGCATTTCTCACGATGGTGATGCTGACAGAATATTATTGTGCGATGAAAACGCAGATCCAATCGACGGTGATGAAATCATGGCAATTATTGGATGCCATATGCTAAAGAGAAACGAACTATCTGAAAATACGATAGTAGGAACAAAAATGAGTAATTACGGGCTTGATGAATGTATTAGAGATCACAAAGGAATATTAGAAAGAGCCGAAATCGGTGATCGCAATGTCATGGAAAAAATGCGAAGCATAGGATCCAACTTTGGAGGGGAGCCGAGCGGTCACATCATTTATCGAAACCATAACACAACTGGTGACGGAATCGTTGCCGCGCTCGCTGCCATAAGAGTAGTATTACAAAGCGATAAGCCCTTATCTGAGCTAAGAAAGGTAATCAATAAATTTCCTCAAAAACTCGTGAACCTTTCTGTTTCCAAAAAGACAGAAATTAATCAGCTCAAAGCAAATGATCTGATAGAGAAAACTCAAGCAAAGTTGGGTGAACACGGAAGGGTTCTCATAAGATATTCAGGAACTGAACCCAAAATCAGAATCCTAGTAGAAGGAAAAGATGAAGAATATGTGATTTCCCAGGCAACAAAAATTGCAGAATCCATACAAGACGAAATCGGATCGTGAATCTATTCATCACTGGAACAGATACTGGTGTCGGCAAGACATATATCACTAAATTATTACTATCTTCCCTGACCCGCGCAGGTAACTCTGCTGTCGGATTCAAACCAATCGCCTGCGGCGACCGTGAAGATGCAGAAATTATCAGTAATGCTAGCAAACCTTCACCTGATTCAATAGAAACAATCAATCCGATCTTCCTAAAAACACCAGCTGCCCCGATGGCGGCTGCATCTATTGAAGGGGTCACCATCGATATTAATAAAATTAAATCCAAACATCTCGAACTCACTAATTCATATGATTATGTGCTCACCGAAGGTGCAGGTGGATGGGCGGTACCAATCGACTCGGAATATTCAATGGGAAATCTGGCAGCAGATCTTGGATGCCCTGTCCTAATCGTGGTTAATAATAAATTAGGAGCATTGAATCAAACAATCCTCACGGCAAACGCGGTTCGGGACATGGGGCTCGAACTGACAGGCATTATATTGAATCATATTAACGACGAGAGAGACACAGCGAGTATCACGAATCGGTCAGTACTTGAAGATATCATTAAGCCTCCTGTCATTCTTGATATCCTGCACGAAGAAACAGAAATCGTTTGGCCCTTTTAAAAAACAACAATCATTTTTTAATTATCTTATTCAATACTCTACGGTAAGGAGTTGGCATTGGCAGGTCTTCCAAATCGTCTATACTGAACCACTGTTCATTCTCGAGAGCACTTTCCCCATTTAACTCATAAACATTCATTGTGACTCGGTAACGAGTTATGCTATATTTTTGCACCGCAAGCAACCGTAACCCGGTCAATGATTCCGACATCCGATCAGGCAATTTCCACATTCCTTTTCTCCTCCTGCCCGTCTCCTTTTCGAGTAGGATCTTCTTACCCTTAAGGGCTAAGATAACATTCTCATTAATATCAGTAACTACGGGTCTCGATTTTTTTATTGGTAGTGCCAAAGGATCTTTACTCAAACACCATGAAACAACAGGGCATTCCTGACACTGTACCGATTTTGATTTACATAATGTTTGCCCAAGTTCCATCAGAGCAGAGTTCCACAACCGCGCCCCTGAATCAGGTACTAGCGCACCAGCCCATTCCCAGATCTGCTTTTGACCATGGCTAGTATCAATCCTTTCTGTAAATTCAAATAGCCTAGCAAGGACGCGGGCAATGTTCGCATCCACCGCAGGGACAGAGGCATTAAATGCAAAACTTGCCACTGCACCCGCAGTATATTTCCCAATGCCGGGGAGCTTTTCAATGAGGCTAAGGTCAGATGGTAAGACTCCTCCATAATCCTTCATTACCGCAATCGCCACTTTATGAAGATTCCTCGCTCTCGAATAATAGCCTAATCCTTCCCAGGCCCTAAGCACTTCTTCCTCCGCAGCGGAAGAAAGCGACTCAAAATCTGGAAACCTCTCTAACCACCTCCGAAAATAACCCCTTTCCAGAACCGTGGAGACCTGTGTTTGTTGCAACATAATCTCTGATACTAGAATTTCATAAGGATCCCTAGTCGACCGCCAAGGATAATCCTTACCAAACTCTTCAAACCAACTTATAAGCGCACTGTTCAATCGCTCTGACTCATCCAGGGGAAAAGGATCTTCGCATTTAGAAGCTTTCAATTGTTGTGCCATGTCCAGCTTGTGTTTAAATCATTGAGTGGCAAAACAAATAAATTCATACACTCATCCGTTAAACTTGGAGCAAGTTAACGAATTGCGTGAAATCTTGGAACATGAAAATTTCGAATTTAAAACAAAAGAACATACTATTTTCTCTGCCGCTAAGGATCACCTGAGCATTAGTGTTTATCAGAAAGGGCCTAAAATACTAATTCAGGGTAAAAAAACTGAAGAATTCGTGCGTTTCACTCTTGAGCCTAAAATACTTGGCGAAGCCAAACTGGGTTATGAAGAAGAACTTAACCCGGAAATGTTTGAACCACACTTTGGCATTGATGAAAGCGGTAAAGGTGATTTTTTTGGGCCTTTAGTTATAGCGGGCGCTTATACGGATCAAAATCTAACACGTTCACTTCTTGATGAGGGAATAGCGGACTCCAAAAAAATAACTGACAGTAAAATTAAAAAACTTTCCAAAATTATTCGTGATAGCTCTGGAATCGAATATGAAATTATTATAATTGGTCCGAAGAGATACAATGAGTTGTATAGTAAGATAGGAAATCTTAATAAATTATTGGCTTGGGGTCACGCAAAATGCATAGAGAAACTTTGTGAAAAACGTCCTGATTGCAAGAGGGCACTAAGTGACCAATTTGCCAGGCCATCGGTCCTTCAATCCTCATTAGGCGAACGAGGGAAAAATATCATAATAGAGCAAAGGACCAAAGCGGAATCAGACATCGCAGTCGCAACTGCCTCTATTTTAGCTCGTGACGCATTCGTTACATGGATTGACAAGGCAACTGAGAAATTCGGATTTCCAATTCCTAAAGGAGCATCTAATAAGGTCCAAGAGGCCGGAGAAATATTAGTTTCACAGCACGGCACCGAAATCCTTCAAGAAGTATCAAAGACTCACTTTAAAACGGCTCAAAATTGGTTATAAGAGCATTTAGACTGCATAAACATTACAATTACATTAAAGTGCACATGAGTCTCATTTTTCCGTTGCCAAATCAGTTCAGATCGCTATTTGTTTCTGCCTCCTCATTACGGTAGATTTGGAGCAATGTGAGAAAATGAACAAAATCTCCTAATAATAATTAGGCAATAAAGCACTTAAAAAATTTAATGAAAACAGCCACTAAGCGTGACCTCGTAATAAAGATCAGTAATGAAACAGGAATGACTCAGCAACAGGTTTTCGACGTTATTCAAAAAACATTAGATACGATCACACAAACACTCGCAGCCGGAGACGAAGTGGTATTAAGAAATTTTGGTTCATTCCAAGTAAAAGAAACAAAACAAAAAATCGGCCGAAATCCAAATAAGCCGGGAACCGATGTCATCATACCACCAAGAGCAATAGTTAAGTTCAAGCCTGGCAAAGAAATGAAAGAACGCGTGGCGACCGTTTTGCCTCAGATACAAAACTCAGAGGAACCTCAGCAAAGCTCAGAATCAACAGTATTATAATTTAACATTTGAAGAACTTCCCGTTTCAGGAAGTCAGGATAAGAATTGGTTATTCTTCATTCCTTTTTCATTTGCTCGGAAATTGATCTTACTGCATCGATCCCTGGGCTCCCCTTAAAGTCTTTTACAGCGTTGGATAAAATCTCCATGGCGGAAACTTTATCTCCGCCTCTCATTTTTCCCTGAGCACGGAGTAAACAGACCCTTAATTGATCTTCGGAATTAGTATACAACAATGAAGCCTTTTTCAGCATCTCATCAGCATCCTTATATTTTCCTTCAGACATCATAAGAAGTCCGGTCGCTTCCAAAATCTTTCCACTCTTTAGCGAAGCAGCAGCTTTATCCAAATTAGAAATTAATTTCTCTGGTTCTGATGCCCAACGTAAAACAGCAATACTAAAAGCTTTATAGTCATCGTCCTTACCCGCTTCAATGTTACTCTTAATAATGAATGGTTGGTACAGTGGATCACCAATCATCACCTGCATCCATGAAAATACTGGAGTGGCTATCCAGCCGGCTTCCGCAAAAGTAAAACCCGCTAAAAAACGTGCATTAAACAAGTCAAGATGCGTAGACATCTGTAAAAAAGGCTCATAAACATTCCCGAGAACAGCACAGGCCCCGCGAGAAAGTAAAGGGCCTGACCAGTTCTTTAGGGTAGTGCGAAGTGTACTCGCAGAATATGAATGAATGTGAGCAGCTACTGCTCCCCTTTTAAATTGAAAGGCCGGGTCAACGAATGGCCCCTGAGCATTCTGCGTATACCACCCAAAATACAAAATAATATCTTTGCCAAGTGGAAAGCCTTTTGGCACACGGGCAGAAAACCGATCAACCAATGTAGGGATTCCCGCCTTCTTATAAAAACCATTGCAAGTTTCAAGCCAATCATCACCAATCTTATAGGCAGCTCCTTTCTCTTTATGCAAATTAGCTATATCGATCAGAGCCATGCCCCATAATCCAGACTCTTCAACTGCAATGGCATCATCAATAAGCCGTTTAGCTGTGACATAATTAGGTCCATCAATCCTGGACGTAAGAAGAATGTCAGGATTTCCTCCAGGATCAGTTGATCTGAAGTAAGGATTACTCACTGCTCCGTTAAGCCTCGGAAAGTCCATATTGAAACAGGCAACTTCAGAATCAATACTCGCAGCATCATTTTCACCAGGCCCTCGATAAGTTGACGACTTTTGTTTTGAAGAATCCGATACGGTACTTTGTATCTTAAGAGGCATCCCAAACATAATCGCAGCAAACTTCATTTTTGTATGTACGGCCCGTAAATTTCCCTGGGAATCTTTTTTTCTTTCCCACCAACCATTAGCATCAAATTGTTTACGGAGCGGTTCCAGAATGGTCTTTTTATATTCGGAACGGGTGATAATCTCCTCAGTCGAACACTTCAGTCCAATTAGATTCTCAAAAGGTACATTTCTCTTGCCGGCATAATACGCAGCCAATTTACGAGAATCGCCCACGTTCTGATTATAGATCACGAGAGTAGCGGACGGGTACTGACTATTTCCAAGGGGCTCTTTCCCCAACAAAGAGGATAAAAAGCAGAAAAAGAGTAAAGTTAATGATAAATTAAAATCAATAATTCGCTGATCAAATCCCATCATGATAATAATTTAAAATACATAAAAATGCGAACTTGTGGTCAATTCGGATGCCGAAAAAAATGAAATGTTTGCAAACTTGAAACTAATTACCATCTATTAAGATAGGAAATCATTTTTTCACCATATCCAATCAATTGATTCTAATTGAATCCGGAGAACCCCTCAATATCGTTATATTATCCCAATAACATATGTTTTTGATCATGAGATCCCTCAAAATTTCTATTTTACTGATTTTTTCAATAATTTGCTTGTGCAATTGTTCCCAAAATCTTGTCCGGGTACAGCCCTATGATCGTGGCAATTTATCGCAACTAGGCATGTCAGGTGAGCTACATTCTTTGATCACAACAATGACTGAACATGGATACTTCTCAAGAGAAGGAAGCTTCGGAGGCGGCCTCGTTGGTGGAGGAGGTTGCGGATGCAACTAGATCAGGATCAGCTTTGATGAAGATGAGTCGATCCATTCCAATACGCAAGTACGGATCCGCCTTCTCTAAGGCGGGCCTAGCAACATTAATTATAAATAAAGGTACCGCCTCACAATTGCTTGTGTTAGAAGCAAGGCACCTAAGCTCTGTTGCGCTAACTAAAGTCATTAAGTGGACAACCTTGACCATCGCCGGACTAGGCACACATGATGCCGTTAGTGGTGCAACTCAAATCACACAAATTGCTCCGTCTGCCGGATCATCAACTGTCCCTGCCAAGGCAGGTGAACTGCTAAACCTAGTTTATCAAATAACAGGAGCTCCACACCGAGCAAAAAGCTGGGCCGTCATAGGTGAACTGCCTGAAGGCCTAACTCATCTCAACTCAACTAACAGCAACACGGACGGCATCACTGGAATTCCAACGCAACCAGGAAATTACAGAATAAGTGTAAGGGCCTATAAGAACTCTAACAACAGCGGCTACAATTACACTAAAACTTTCACAATAGAAGTGGCGCCCGGTGCACAACCTCCCTCTATATCCACTCAGCCCATGAGCCTCATCACCACTTCAGTCAGTGAAGAAATTCTAAAAGTCATCGCTAGTGGAAACGGACTCGAATATCAGTGGTACAAGGGAAATTCAGGTAATACCTCAAAACCAATTCTAGGAGCAAATTCCGATTCACTAAAGATTGGATCATTGAATGAAGATACCAATTACTGGGTAAGAGTTTCCAATGACTCAGGATTCATTGATTCAGACACGGCAAAGTTACGGGTAATTGACAACTACGGTGCCTGGGCATCAGAAACTTTTAGGACTGCTAACATTGTTCCTGAAATGACAGAACCAGATGCAGATGCAGATAATGATGGATTAACGAATGGGATGGAATACGTCCTAGGGAATTCTCCAATCGAACAGAGCATAGATGCAGAAACTACTCTGAAACTACAAAACTCTATGATTGAGTTCTCTTTTCAGACAGAGCCCGCTACCGGCAAAGGTTACATTGGTCTAGAGCGTGTATACAGCCTAGAAAAATCCGATGATTTATCCAAAGGTTCTTGGATGCCTGTGGAAGAATATCAAAACATTATTGGTGAAGGACAAAAAATCACAATTTCCGAATCCGCGACTCACGGATCAAAATATTACCGCTTAACCGTTAAGCTTAGAGAAAAATCTTGAATGGTTAACAGCTATCATCGGCCAATCATCCTGACTTGTCTCCTTCCTTGGGCAATCTCAAGGGCCAATGACCTCAGTCAAGAATATGATTATGGTTTTCAAATATATGATGAAGGTAATGAGAGAATCAGAGTCGAGGCTAATTACTTCAGAGGAAAAATTAATCTAACCGATGAATCGACGTTCAGGTTCCAGCTCCTCAATGACGCAATCACAGGGTCATCACCTACGGGCGTTCTCCCAGGCGGAGATCAACCTTTCATATCCGATCTTGAAGATGTGAGGACTGGAATACTTGGTGCACTCCAATACAGTACAGAAGATCAAAGGATAGAGCTCGAACTATCAAAAAGCGAAGAATCTGATTATTTTTCGACTGGAATCTCATTGAATTATGAGAAGGATTATAATCTTGGCAACACCACAGTAGCCCTAGGTGTTAATTACCTCGATGATGTTGTCAAAGTTCCTCTCCTAGAAGATGAGAAAAAAGACGGCTATGACGTTTTCGCTGGCATCACTCAGGTCTTAGGAAAAAATACTATCATTTCAGCAGATCTTACTCTTGGATACGCGGAAGGTTATCTTAACGATCCATATAAGGTAGTTCAAAGAAACGAAGACTTTGTGATTGCCCCCGGAATCAGTGTCCCTATCGTTAATATTTACAGGGAGAACAGACCCGATAGCCGCTTCAGACAAGTCCTACATCAGGAAACTAAGCATTACTTTGAATCACTCAAAGGAACACTCAAAGCCGCCTTCCGGTTATCCAACGATGACTACGGAATCTTCTCACAGACCGCGGAAGTAGAATGGCGCCAAGAAGTTAATGATAAGCTTCTAATATCTCCTTTCTATAGATTCTACAATCAGAACAGTGCCGACTTTTTTGTACAAACTTTAAATGAACTTAATATCGATTCACCGGCCGATGAACCGAACGGAGACGGTCCGAATTATTCCGCGGACTATCGCCTGTCCTCACTTCAAGCAACAAGCATAGGACTCAAAATCTTCTATCAGCTAAATGATAAACTTTCCATTTCGGGCGCTTATGAACATTACACCATGAAGGGCGCTGGTATTGACGTAGCACCGTCCGAGGCATATCCAACGGCCAACACTTTAAGTATCAGTGCCCAACTCAAATTTTAAGTAAATTTTATGAGTGCTCCGGACCTGAGCAAATTCCTTAAGCCTAATGTTGATGGAGTCAGAGAATTAAAATTTAGAGCTCTGGGCACAGAATGTAATGTGAAAATAAGACTAGGTTCAGAGACACAATCGCTAAAATTTGCCGCCGATGCTCTGGAATGGATTAAGCAGTTCGAAGAAAAATACTCTAGGTACCTGGACACTTCTCTTGTTTCTAAAATCAATAAATCTGCAGGTCAGTCCT
>MDTE01202694.1_pt1 | contig 11030 bp, 4 predicted proteins | sample 811231 | NCBI WGS metagenome assembly MDTE01 (sample SAMN05326651, study PRJNA326480) | marine metagenome | isolation source: seawater | place: Indian Ocean: Red Sea | collected 2010 | reverse complement strand
GTGGTCCCGTCCCCATCCTGCGGGATCGCATCCACGAACGCGCTCTCCGTCTCCGAGCGATTCACCCGCACCACCACGCAGTCCAGCTCGCCGCTGTGCAACCCGAGCGTGACGTTTCGCAGCAGCAAGACGTCCGCGTCCCCGTCGGCGTCCCAGTCGGCACCCCAGTCGGCACCCCAGTCGGCACCCCCGATCGCGACCCCCGAGAGGAACGCGTCCGCCACGACGTCCGCGCACGTCTTCTCGTAATCGTCCCCCTTAGCGACGAGCGAGTTGCCGTTCGCGGTGGAAGCTCGGCGAGCGTCTTCGTCGGCGGAGGCCAAGCCGGTTCGATCGCGTTCGGCTCGCAGCGCGTCGCGCGCGCGTTCGACGTCGCGCCACAGCGGCGACGACGCCACCGCGTCTTCGAGCTCGAGTTCGGCGGGCGGGAGGGCCGCGATCGCGTGCTCCAGCTTGTCGGAGGCGGCCGCCCGCTTCGCCGCCAGCTCCGGCGTGGCGGGGTCGGATTCGAGAAAGCTTCGGATGCCCGCCACCGCCGCGCGTCGTTGCGCGACCGCGTGCGTCGCGCGCTCGATCCTCGCGCCCTCGGCGGAGCCGCGGTACTCCGCCTCCGCGCGTTCCAGCGCGTGCGCGAGGGGATCCAGGGTTGGCGCGTGGAGGCGCCGCACGCCGTCCGCCCTCGCGCGGAGCAGCGACGCCCTGTTCGCCGTCATGTACTGAAGTACCTCGCGCTCGAGCCAGCGCGCGAAGGCGTCCGGGTCCATGTGCGCGGCGCGCGCGTGGCCGTCCCACGCGAGGTACGCCCTCAGCGCATCCTCCCCGTGCGCGACGTTGACGCCGGGTCGGGCCGGCGCGAAGGTTCGGCGCCCTCCGAGCGAGTCCGGGACCTCGCTCCCATCAGCGGCCGCCTCGGCGGGGTCTTCGGCCGGGGCGGCCATAGAGGTGACCTGGCGCCCGCCCGTTCGCCCCGCGCGAGCGGGCGGGCGGTGGAGGCGCGGGTTTCGTCGGCGCGGGTTCCGCCCGAGGGATCGAGTAGGGAGGGCGGCCAGTCCCCGGAGGCTCGCCCGCATGGCCCCGACCCCGCAGGCGCCCGGGGCGGAGTGGGGAGCCCGTTCAAAAAACCACGAGCAAAAGCGCGGCGGCCGAGAAAGCGCACGGCTCCTAACGGCGTGTGACGTGGAGATAAAGCGCGGTGCCCATTACCGCCGACGCCATGGCCGCAGCAGCCCAGCACATCACGAGGCTCGCCGCCTCCCGCGGCACCTCCGCGGCCACCGCATCCGCACGCGCGCATTCCGCCGCGCGTCACCCGGTCAGGCTCCTCGCGAAGCCCCGTTCCGCGCGCCCGTCCGCGTTCGCCGCCGACGAGATTGGCGCCGCCGGCGACGAGGAGGTGAACCTGAAGGACGTCACCCGTAAGCTCGTGGACTGCCGTAAGCGCAAGGCCGCGTCCAACGCGGTGGACCTCCTCGTCTCCCTCGGCCGCGCCGGCATCGAGCCCGACCTCCTCGCGTCCACCACCTGCCTCGGCGCGTGCGTCGCCGCGGGCAAGATGGACCTCGCCCTGAAAGTGTTCGAGGAGGTCTTCGACAAGCGGGTGGTGGAACCCGACGAGGTTGTCTTCACGGAGCTCATCCGGGGGTACCTCGCGTCGTCGCCGCCGTCTTGGACCCGCGCCATGAACACCCTCGACAGGATGGAGGCGTTCGACGTCACCCCCGGCGCGCTGTCGTACAACATCCTCCTCGCCAAGTGCGCCGACGACAACGAGCTCGAACGCGCGGAGGACATCGTGGACCGGATGGCGGACGAAGGGGTGGAGCCCGACAGGTTCACGATGGAGGCGGTGAAGAAGAGGCGGAGCATCCGGTCCTACGCGAAGAAGGTGCTCATGATGTGAGCGTCGGAGTCGACCGTGGGAGTGAGGAGGGCGGATGCGATGTATTATTAGTGCTGCGCCCGGCTGCGGGGCTGGTGAAATCAATATTGAAAGTCGCTGGTGGGTCGTTTGTCGCTCGCTCTGCGAGGTAGCGGTCGTTCGTTTTCATAGTCGACTGTCGCGACGCGACGCGCGCACTCTCCGGTGCGATGTTCGGAAGGTTCGGCCGCGGCGGCGGTAACTTCGTCGCGCAGTATCGCGTCTATCCCGTCAGTTTCGTCGATAAGGTCCGTCTCCTCCCATCATCCGCCCGCGCCGTTCCCCGATCCCGCGCCACCGTCACCCATCACGCAGCCGCGACGCTCGCGAGTCTTCTCCCGACGGATCTGGTCCGTCCGTTCCTCCCAGCGCCGCGCTGACTCCGTCCACGCCCCTCGCGACGTCCCAATCGTCACGCAGAACGAGGCTGAGAATGGAGACAAGAGTGAGTCACCGCGAAGACGGCCCCTTCGCGCCCGAAGCGCAGACTCTCGCGCCCTTAGGTCACCGCTTCAAAACATCCGACTGATCTCGCGCCGCTAACTCCGACCCGCGACTCACCCCACCCGCTCCATCCCCACCCGCACATCCCTCTGCAGTCTTCATCCCCCCGTCCGCGCTCGACAGGCTGAGTGAGTCTCCGCATCCCGCCCGCCGAATCCTCCCCGCCGCCTCGACGCGTCCCTCCCGCGGCCCCTCGGAAAAAGGGGACAGCTGTGCGCGCCACACTCGCGCGCACAGCTGTCCTCGGACCAGGTGCCCACTCGACGTCGACGACTCTTTCGTCACTCTCTCGCGCCGACACCCGCCGACCTCCTCCGCCCCGAACCCACGTCGCAGGTAACCTCATGTTCGACGACCCGGTGATGTTGTTCGAGCTCTCCAACGTCAAGCAGAAGAAGCGCACGCACTGCGGCGTCCTCGAGTTCACCGCCGAGGAGGGGGTGTGCTACATCCCGTACTGGATGATGCAGAACCTGTTGCTCACCGAGGGCGACGTCGTGAAGCTGCAGTACACCAAGCTGGAGAAGGGCAACTTCGTCAAGCTCCGGCCTCAGACGAAGGATTTCCTGGACATATCCGACCCGAAGGCTGTGCTGGAGATGACCCTCAGGCGGTACACGTGCCTGACTCTGGACGACACGATCATGATCAACTACAACAATCGGAGGTACTTTGTCGACATCGTCGAGCTCAAGCCCGCGGACGCGGTGTGCATCCTGGACTGCGACCTGAACACCGACTTCGCGCCGCCGCTCGACTACGTGGAGCCCGAGCCCGTGTTTCGCAACCCGCCCGCGGTCAACGGCGGGAACATCCTCGGGAAGGAGAAGGGCGGCGTGAAGCGAAAGGATGAGCCCGCAGAGCCCGAGCCCGCGGCGGATGAGGGGCCAAAGTTTCTCGCGTTTGCCGGCGGCGGCAACCGCCTCGACGGCAAGAGCTCCCGCCCGGACCTCAAACCCGTCGAGGTTGACATGCCGACGACGTCGCTCAACATCCCGAAGGAGTTCGAGAGGTTCATCCGCGGGCCCAAGCCCCCGGAAGGGGGCGAGAAGAAGAAGGAGGAGGATGGCGGCGGGACCGGGTTGCCGCGGCGCAAGGCGGGCAAGCTCGTCTTCGGCGGCGCGAGGAAGGCGTCGGCGGAGGTAGGGGGCGGGGCGGCGGCCAAGCCCAAGGAGGAGGAGAAGAAGGAGGAGCCGAAGTTCAAGGCGTTCCAGGGGACCGGGAACAAGCTGCGATGAGAACGGCGGCTGGCGACGTGACATTTTTTGAGACGGAAGGAAACTCGTTCACATCTCACGCCTGCGCTCTCACAGCTGAGCTCTCGGTGAACCGACCGTGTCCGTCCCGCCAGTTTAACTTCTGACCTAAAACATCAGAGCCCTGCGTCGCACAACCCGGTCGCGCAGCGTCGGTCTGGGGAGCTCCTGGGAGGCAGTCAATGCCGTGTCGGTCGACGTAGGTTCACCTTACGCTTCGCACCCCCGCGACCCGATCCCGTATCGCCCGTTCCGAGCGAACGGCGAAACCAATTGTCGCGGTCGCCCTAAAATTTTCCCACACCGATCCGCGAACCCAACTCGTCTCAACCAATCCGTGTCGTCCCCCGACAAACACAGCGTCTCTAGGTAGAGACAGAAGGGACCGAGCGAGCATGGCGCCGAAGAGGAGCCCGAGGAACAGCTCGGGCTCCAAAAAATCGCCCCGGCAGAGCAAAGGGGAGAAGGACTCCGCGAACGATGCCGACGCGGAGGCGAGACGGAAAAAGGAGGAGCTCGCGCGCAAGGTGCGAGAGCGGCTCAAGGCGAAGCAGGCTGCCGAGGCTGCGAAGAAGGACGGCGGGAGCGGCAAGCGCGAGCGCGGGAGCGACGACGCGACGGGCGATCAGGAGACGGAGAAGGCGTCGTCCAAGCGCCGGCGCACCGACGACCCCGCCCCGACGCCGGCGACGACGGCCGAGATCCAGCCCGCGCGCGACGACGATTCGTCCCAACCCGGGGATCGGAAGGACGCGCCGGCGGCGGAGAAGGGGAAGGATCCGGCGGCGGATCTCGCCGCGCAGATGCGCGAACGGCGCGAGCGCGCCGCCGCCGCCGCCGCCGCGGACGACGACGACGCCCCGGGGGTATCCGATCGCAGGCCCCCGGGCTGGACCCTCGACGCCGACGAGGACCTCGCGGGCATGGCGGACGACGAAGACGACGACGAAACGCCCTCGGCGGCGAACGAGCCCGGGACGGTCGAGGACGAGGAGGACGTCGATCCCCTCGAGGCGTTCATGGCGGCGAACGACTCCGTCATGGACGCCGAGCGAGCAGCCGCGGCGGAGAGGAACGAGGAGCGAGAGGCGCGGCTGGCGAAAAAGAGAGAGGCGCGGGAAGCAGCGACGGCGGAGGCGGAGGTGGCGGCGGATTTCTTCGCCGCCGCCGCCAAGGCCGCCAAGGCCGCTAAGGCCGCCGTCGCGGCCGAGGGCGTCGGTGATAACGACGTGACGCCCGGTGCGACGCCCGCGACGGACCCGGACACGGGTTTACCGCCGCTGACGAAAAAGTCGGATGACGACGACGATCCCCTCGACGCGTTCATGAGGGCGAACAACGCCAAGGCGGAGGCGGCGGTGGCGCGGGCCAGGGCGCGGGTTCCCGCACCCGCGGTTCGAACCAAACCGGCGGGCCAAGCCGCGACGAACGGCGGCGCACAGCTGTCGATGAAGCCGACGGTGCTCAAAAAACCAGCCTTCGGCGGCTCCGCGTTTCTTCGCCCGGGGATCACCGTCAAGAAGCCGGCGAACGGCGGGTTGGCGAGGCCGCCCGTCAAGAGGGACGAGAACGGCGGCGGCGGCGGGCGCGCGGTCAAGAAGATCGGGCTCGTGCGACGTTTCTTCGACGCCGATTCCGACGGCGGCGACACGTCGGATTCCGGCGGCGGCGGCGCCGATTCGGATACGGACGGAGCCGGCAGCGACGACGACGCGGAGTGGGCTCGGAAGCAGCAGTCGCGGATGAGCAAGGCGGATAAGCTCGGCGTCGCCGACCACGACTCCATCGACTACCCCCCGTTCCGCAAGAACTTTTACATCGAATCCTACGAGATTGCGCGGATGACCAAGGCGGAGGTGAAGGAGCTTAGGGCGGAGCTGGAGGGGATCAGGTGCCGGGGCAAGGACGTCCCGCGCCCGATCAAGACGTGGGCGCAGGCGGGCCTGAGCAACCGCGTCATGGAGCTCATCCGCCGCAGTGGCTTCGACAAGCCGATGCCGATCCAGTGCCAGGCGCTTCCCGTGATCATGTCCGGGCGCGACTGCATCGGCGTCGCAAAGACGGGATCCGGTAAGACGCTATCGTACGTGTTACCCATGCTGAGGCACGTCAAGGACCAGCGCCCCATCGAGAGCGGGGACGGCCCGATCGGCATGATCATGGGCCCGACGCGCGAGTTGGTGACGCAGATTGGCAAGGACTGCAAAAAGTTTGGTCGTGCCGCGGGTCTGGTGGCGGTTTCCGTGTACGGAGGGAGCGGCGTCGCGACGCAAATCGGCGAGCTCAAGCGCGGGTGCGAGATCGTCGCGTGCACGCCGGGGCGAATGATCGACGTGCTGACGACGGGCGCCGGTCGAATCACCAACCTGCGACGGGTGACGTACATGGTACTCGACGAGGCGGATCGCATGTTCGACATGGGCTTTGAGCCGCAGATCACGCGGATCATGAACAACCTTCGGCCGGACAGGCAGACTGTGATGTTCAGCGCGACGTTTCCGCACGCGATGGAGGCGCTGGCGCGGAGCGCGCTGACGAACCCGGTGGAGATTCAGGTGGGCGGCAGGTCGGTGGTGAACTCGGACATCGAGCAGATCGTGGAGATGCGCGCGGAGGAGGACCGATTCCTCCGCGTGCTCGAGCTCCTTGGAGAATGGTACGAGCGCGGCAAGATCATCATCTTCGTGGCGAGTCAGGACAAGTGCGACCAGGTGTTTCGCGACCTGCTGCGGAGCGGGTATCCCTGCCTGTCCCTGCACGGCGGGAAGGAGCAGACGGACCGCGAGTGCACCATCGCGGATTTCAAATCGGACGTGTGCAACATCCTCGTCGCCACATCCGTCGCCGCGCGCGGGCTCGACGTGAAGGACCTCAGGCTCGTCGTCAACTACGACACTCCGAACCACCTGGAGGATTACGTGCACAGGGTGGGACGAACGGGCCGCGCGGGTAACAAGGGCACCGCCGTCACGTTCATCTCGCAGGAAGAGGAGAAGTTCGCCCCGGATCTCGTCAAGGCGATGACGGACGCGAAGCAACCCGTGCCCGGCGACCTCAAGACGATGGCGGACGAGTACGCCAAGAAGAAGAAGGAGGGATTGGTGGTCGGCGGCAAGAGCAGCGGGTTCGGCGGGTCCGGGTTCAAGTTCTCGAGGGAGGAGCAGGACGCGGAGAAACGCGCGAAGAAGGCGGCGGCGCTCGCGGCGGGTCTGGAGGTGCAGGCGGATGACGAATCCGACTCGGACGACGAGGGTCGCTTTGACGACGACGGCGAGCCAATCTTCCAGAGCGTTGGGCGATCGGGCGCCGCCGCCGCGGCGGCGGCGACGACCGCGGAGCAGGCCGCCGCGGCCGAGCAGGTGGCGAGGGCGGCGGCGATGGGGCAGGCGGCGGGGGCGGCGGCATTCGGAGGCGGAGCGCCGGCCGCGGCGATGGGGCAGGCGGCGCCGGTCCATCCCGCCCCAGCCCCAGCCCCGGCGGCGTATTCGCCGCCGCCGCAGCCGGAGGACCCCAAGGTGGCTCTACTCAACGCCGCCGCTCGTGCGGCCGCCGCCAAGATCGGGAGCTCGCTCGGCGTCGGCCCCACGGCGGCCCAGGGCCCGACGCAGGCGCAGGTCAACGCGGCGAACAACTCGCAGATGTCCCTCGCCATCTCGCAGGCGGCGAACAGCATGGCGCTGGTCTCCGGAGCCACCACCGGAGCCGCGCGAGCCGCCGCCTTCGCCGCCGCGTTGAACGCGCAGCACGCGGCGGCCAGGAGCGGCGTGTTATCGGCAGACGGGGCGCACTTCGAGTCGGAGCTCGAGATTAACGACTTCCCGCAGCAGGCGCGTTGGAAAGTGACGCACAAGGACACGCTGGCTCAGATTTCCGAGTTTACCGGCGCGGCGATGACCGTCAAGGGGCAGTATTACGCCCCGAACAAGCCCGTGCCACCGGGTGAGCGGAAGTTGTTCCTGCTGATCGAGGGGCCGAGCGAGCGGTGCATCAAGACGGCCAAGGGGAAGATCAAGGAGATCATCGAGGAGATCATCGCAAAGGAGAGCCTCCCGGGTGGGTTCAGCACCGGCAAATACAAGGTTTAACGGGCTCAGCTGCCTTGACCCAGTTGCGGTACATCCAAGTCCAATAGCTAGGATCGTAACGTCGACTAGAAACTCTACTTGTCCTTCTTTTCCTCCTTATCCTCGTCCTCCTTCTTCTCGTCGATCGCATCTGGGGGAGCCTCGCCGCTGAACCCGAACTCGTTCACGCGGGTCTTGTCCACCCTGTAGATCCTCCGCTGGTACAGGAAGATGAGGAAAACAATGTCGTCTCTAAACACTGACAGCCTGTGCATGGTTGGCATCTTGATCACGAACGCGAAAAGGTCGTCGATTATGGTGTTGAGGAACTTGTAGGTCATCTGCCTCCAGGGCAGGTGTGCCACGGACTTGAGCTTGTAGTTGATGTATAACTGAGGACACATGGTGATGAAACCGAACAGGTACACGGCTCCCACGAGCGTGTTCAAAATGAACGAGTACCATCCCCGGTGTTCGTTGTAAATCACGCTGTAAACCGCGTAGCAGCCCACCAGAGGGTAGAGGGCGTAAGAGAGGTACCGCATGGCAACCTCGTCGTGCTTCGCGGTGTCGCTCTTGGTGTACCCAAACTTGTCCTTGATCTGCAGAAAGGGAAAGGCGGGCTTGATCGACACGTCCATCGCTTTGGTAATCTTCCACCCCTCGATGATCAGACCCAGGCCGCTGCTAAGGAGGACCATCCAGCTCGTCTCGTTGTCCAGCAGGTACAGGAAGATTACCAGCTGGCATCCCGCGTTGAATGTGATCGTCCGGGCGCTCAGACCCTCCATGCTCTTGTTCTGCCGCCAGAAGCCGATGTCGTTCTTGAACGCCAGCATGTCGAAAACCGTGTGAAACACGCTCACGACGGTGGTCACCGCCAGCAAAATCGGGTTACCGTCGAGGAATATGCGCTTGAGCTCGTCCCCGTCGCCCTCGCCCTGCGTCCCCATCGCGCGCTGATGCTCGAACGTCCGCTCCATCTGCTCGTACAGCTGCCACCTGAACAGACTCAGCGGCGCCACGACGAGAGTCAAGTTTGCCGCCGCCACCGACGCGTTGAGCGGCACATAGTGGTCCCTCAGGAGCCAAAACTCGTTCACGTACACGGTCGGCCAGTACTGCAGGGTGTCCGGGTGGAATCGCATGGCGTCCCTCGCGTGCATCGGCACCCCACGCGGGTACGGATAGGTGTTGAAGTCCTCCACGGTGCTGATCGTCACGTTGGGTTTCCAGTACGGCGTCCATCCCTCGTCCGCCGCGCCCGCGCCCTCCTCATCATCGTCTTCCGCCGCCGCATCGTCCGTCGAAGGATCCGCCGTCGCTTCCTCGGTCATCGCCCCGTGCCCGAGCAGGTTCTTGGTCGCCTTGCGTTTGCGCCTGGGCCTGTACGTGATCAGGGGCGTCGACACCGACACGACGGATCGATCGTCGTAGGATTCGTCGGCGGGATCGTGGGGCGATCCGGTCTTGGCGAGAAAAACGTGCAGGTGCGGGGTGGAGTTCGTGGACCACACGTCGCCGTCCTCGGGAAGCGGGAAGACGAGGGAGTACTCTCGAGCGCCGGCGTCGGGTGAGACCCCGTCGGATCCATCGGCGGAGGCGCCGTTGCCGCAGAGCGGGATCTCGGAATCGTGCGCCACGAGCTTGGACGGATCCCCGAACGCGTCGAAGACTGGGGCGTAGGTCACGTACGCGTACATGTCCATGGACTCGCCGCGTTCCCACATCGGGGTGGCGACGCGCTGGATCGCGGGGTCCCCGCTCGACCCGGCCGTCTGCCCGGGCTTCCCTCCCTTGTCCCCGCCGAGCATGCCGGTGACGAGGTTGGAAACGAGATAGTACATCATCAGCTGGCGCCCGAAGTACATGAGCCTGTCGCCCATCGTGGGCTGACCCTGGCCCTGCTCGCCGCCCCGCGCGGGTGGTGCGACGTCCGCCATGGAGGCACGGTCGCGAGTACGGATCAAAGATCTCGCCCTCGGACTTTGGACGCCCGGTGGTTCTGGGGGTAACGCGCCACGGCGCAAGGAGGAGATCGACGAAACGGTGGACCATCTGGAGAAATTTCGTGTTTTATAAAGTGCACAGGCGGCGGCGCGACGTGCGGCGGTCGCCTCTGCACAATGGCGACCCGCATCGGCCACCTGCTGCATCGCGCCCCGGGCGCGTCGACTCCGGTCTCTGATGACGACGACGACGCCAATCCGCGCGGGGCGACCGACGCGGACGCGGCCCCGTCCACGCCTCCCCACGGCGCCGGCCGCACGGTCCGACTCGGCGACCTCGTGGTGGTGTACGAGGGATTCAACCGGCAGAAGGCCGTGACCGTCACCGAGAAGGGATGCTACCAGAACAGGTACGGCAACTTCCACCACAGGGAGTGGGTGGGTAAGCCGTACGGGAGTAAAGTGTACGGCAAGGGCGACGCCGGGTTCGTCTGGCTGCTCGCGCCTACCCCCGAGCTGTGGACCAAGGTGCTGCCCCATCGCACGCAGATCCTCTACCTCCCCGACATCTCGTTGGTGTGCCACGCGTTGGAGCTCAAGCCCGGCTCGGTCGTCCTCGAATCCGGCACCGGGTCCGGTTCTCTGACGCACTCGCTCATCCGAGCGGTCGCCCCGACCGGTCACGTGTACACCTTCGAGTTCAACCGCGTCCGCGCGGAGGCGGCGAGCGCGGAGATCGTGGACCACGGCCTCGCCAAGTTTTGCACGGTGACGCACCGAGACATCGAGGCGCTGGGATTCCCGAGCGAGCTAGAGGATCGATGCGACGCCGCGTTCCTCGACCTCCCGGGGCCGTGGAAGTGCATACCTTCCGTCGCCAAGTGCCTTCGCCCCGACGGCGTCGTGTGCTCCTTCTCGCCGTGCATCGAGCAGGTCCAGCGGTGCTGCGAGGCGCTGGAAGCCAACGGTTTCGGCGATTGCCAAACCGTCGAGCTCCTCGGGAGGGAGTACGACGTCGAGGCGAGGGAACTGCAGAGGGACCTCGCGACGGCGCAGCCCAAGCTGTCGTCGAGGTGGAAGCGCGAGGCGAAGGAAAAGGCGCGGCGAAAGCGGAAGCACGTGGACGGCGGCGACGGCGAAGGCGACGGGGATGGCGATGGCGACGGCGATGGGGACGGGAACGAGCCCAAGCCGGTTGTCGTCGCGCACCCGAGGCAGGAGGCGCAGCACCACACGGGGTACCTGACGTTCGCCAGGTTGTCGCCGGTCGTGACGAGGGAGGCGATCGACGCGGCGAGAGCGGCGGGGGGCGGTGGGACGAGGCGGCGGGGGGGCGGGG
>MDTE01067270.1_pt1 | contig 11030 bp, 8 predicted proteins | sample 811231 | NCBI WGS metagenome assembly MDTE01 (sample SAMN05326651, study PRJNA326480) | marine metagenome | isolation source: seawater | place: Indian Ocean: Red Sea | collected 2010 | reverse complement strand
TGGCATTACGTTCATTCAGGGCGGCGGTGAATGGTTCGATCATCCCCGGTATCAGCACCAATGCCCGCATGGGAACGTCTTCGATGATGTCGATGATCTTGTCCGGCTGATAACCGTCGACCACGTGCACGGTGCCGCCCCGCAACAAGGTCGCGATGGAACGATCGGTCGACACCATGTGAAAGAAGGGAGCCCAGGCAACGAAATTGTCGCCGATGGGGACTTCCAACTCAGATGCGTAGCACATGCCCCTGGCGATCATGGCACGGTGACTGATCAGGGCTCCCTTGGAAAGGCCCGTGGTTCCACTCGTGTAGAGGATGATCAAGCCGTCTTCCGGGTCGAGATCGATATCAGGGTATGTTGCAGGGGCCATGGCGAGGTGATGTTCGTAGTCCGGCCCAATGACGATGCGCAGGTTCTCCATGAGATGGAGTCGATCAAGCGTCTCCTGGTAATCGGCTTGCGCGATCAGCAGTTTGGGCTCAACCAGCTCTACGCAATGTCGCAGTTCTGGGTCACTCAGCCGCCAGTTCAAGGCGGCGACGATGAGACCCGTCTTGGCGGCGGCGAGCTCGACTTCGACATATTCGGCGCAATTTCGGGCCAGAAGGCACACTCTGTCGCCCGGTTCCAGCCCGCGATCCAAAAGGGCCTGACCAAGCCGATTCGATCGTTCCTCCAGCGCCGCGTAAGTCAGTACACGGTCGCCATCGACGATGGCCAGATGATCGGGATTGGCTGCGGCGCGGCTGTGAAAAAGTGCCCCAACCGTTGGCTGTCGGGCGATCAAGACCTCATCATGTGGACGATAATCAGGCAATTGCTTAACCGGCCGCGTGTTCGGACTTGCAGGATGTTGGCGTCAACGAGAATCAATGGTCGGGAGAGTTCATTCATACATGTTGGCCCTGCTTCGCAAAACCATCCGTTATTTGACCGTTCCTGTATGTTTCGGTTCGAATTGAACCGCGATTGAAGGAATCAGCCCGGGACGTTCGGCAATTCTGGACATCGCGCATCCGAACATCTTGCCCGATACGAACCCACCCCTATGAATTCTGACGATCCGCAATCAGTTCTCGACGCCTTGCTTTTGCGCTGCCATGAGACCCGCACGTCGTTCGGAGATGGACATGTGGTTTGGCGCACCTGGGGTGAGGCCGACCCGGTGCGTCCGACCCTGGTGCTGCTACACGGTGGTTCCGGCGCCTGGAATCACTGGGTGCGAACGATTCCGGCATTCGAGGCGAACTACCGGATCATCGCACCGGACCTGCCAGGCTGCGGGGACTCCGATCTCCCGCCTCAACCGATCGATGCCGAGAGCTTGGCGTCAATTCTGTCGGACGGCCTCGATAAGGTCGTGCCGGATGATCGGGCATTCGATCTGGTCTCGTTTTCGTTCGGCGGCCTGCTGTCAGGTCTTGTTGCCCGTGCTCAGGCGCGACGCATTCTCAGTTTGACTATCGTCGGGTCGCCGATCCTGGGTCTGAACCGTGACGGTCCGGCCAACGACCTCACCTCGGTCCCTCCCGGCCTCTCACAGCAAGAGGCCGCGCCCATCTACCGCTCCAATCTGGAGAAGTTGATGGTGCGGAATCCCGAGAGAATCGATGATCTCGCCATGACAATGCATATGGCCAACATGGCGCGAGTCCGCTTGCGCTCACGCGGTATCGCCCGCAGGTCGAAAATGGCGGACACCCTGCGGGATCTGCCGTGCCGAATGAATTTCATTTTTGGCGAAGGTGACGTCACGCTGTGGCCGGATCTGGCCGGAATTCGCGATTACGTCCAGGAAAACCACCCGGACTCCACGGTTCATGTCATTCCCGAGGCCGGCCACTGGGTTCAGTACGAATCACCCGAAGCGTTCAACACACTTCTGATGCGCGTGCTGGCGGAATAAGGGCCGAGGGAGGCAGAAGGCGATGCCGAGGATCGCCTGAAGTGCCCTGAGTTGCCTTGGCGTATCGCCTAACTCGGCGGCACGCCGCCATCGTCGAGGAAGCTTTGGTCGTTGATCGGGTTGGGTCTCTCACAGGGCAGGAACTCTCCCCGTCCGGCCTCGCCAACGAACTCTCCGTCACGCCAGATTACGTCGTCTCGGGATACGGTGACGTCGGGCCAGCCTTGAACCTCAAGGCCTTCGTACGGCGTGTAATCCATGCCGTCATGCAGGGTGTCGATGGAGATCGTCATGCGGCGATCGGGATCCCAAATCGCGAAATCTGCATCGGAGCCGACACCAATCGTTCCTTTGCGCGGATAGAGGCCGTAAATCTTGGCGGGATTAGTGGCAGACATGGCGACGACCTGATTGAGGTCGATTCCATCGGTGGTCAGAGCGCGCGAGAACAACAGTGGCAGCCGCGTCTCGACCCCCGGCACGCCATTGGTCACGCGGTTGAATGGGGGAGTGGATCCGTGCACCAGCTTGCCCTTGGGATCGTCATAGCGAAACGCCGCGTGGTCGGACGAATAGACATCAAACACGCCGGTTTCCATGGCGTGCCATAGGGCTGCCTGGTTTTCCAGTGTTCCTGGTGGTGGGGCGCAGATACACTTGGCGCCTTCCATCCCGTCTTTGTCGAGATCGTTCTCATTGAGGAACAGATACTGAGGACAGGTTTCGCCGAACACCTTGAGACCGCGACTTTGGGCCCAACGGATCATCTCCGCAGCCTCGCCCGTGGCCACATGTACGATCAGGATGGGAACGTCCGCGATCTCGCCCAGGGTGATTGCCCGATGGGCCGCTTCGCGCTCCACCGGCGGCTGGTGGGCGATTCCCTTGAATTTGGGTGCCACACGCCCGCTTTCCAGCAGTTTTTCCATTAACCAGACGATACAGTCCGCGTTCTCGGCATGGATCATCATCATGGCGCCGTGTCGGCGACCGACCGACATCACCTCAAGGATCTGATAGTCGCTGAGCATCAGCGCCTGGTAGGTCATGTAGACCTTGATCGAGGTGTAGCCCTCCTAGATCAGCGAAGGAACCTCCTGACCCAGCACCTGGGCGGTGGGGTCGGCCACGATCAGGTGGTAGGCGTAGTCGATGACGGCTTTGCCGATCGGCTTCTGGCGGTATTCCTCGACCGCCTCGCGCAGCGACCGGCCCTTGATCTGGCGCGCGAAGGGAATCAGCGTGGTGGTGCCGCCGCAAGCCGCGGAAACCGTCGTCGTGTAAAAGTCCGTGCCGGGCCATGCGCCGGTCTCCGGCGAATCCTGTTCGATATGAACATGGGAATCGATACCTCCGGGCAATACATACTTGCCCGTCGCGTCGATGGTTTCTTGCCCGTCGCGTCGATGGTTTCGGACCCGCCTGTCAAAGCGCGGCCGAGTGCGGCGATCTTGCCGTCCTTCACCCCGACATCGCAGATCCACGTGTCCGAAGCGGTAACTACGGTGCCACTACGCACAATCAGGTCGAATTCCGCCATATCCGTCCTCCCCATCTCAGCCACGTAAGACTACGCCCCGTACCATCCGAGTGCCAGGCACGGTGTCGGGCAGGGATGAGAGTCGGCTGATCTCGGCAGGTTTCGCCGATCTTGATGGCCGGACCGCCCCAATGAGCGAATCGACTTCAATATGCCGTATTGCAACAGACCCGTGGTAGCATGAGGTGCGAAATACGGTGCCCCAATGCTGACGGTTGAGGAAAAGCAACGCTTCGAGGACGAGGGTCTGGTCGTACCGGACTACCGGCTACCGGACGACCTCATGGATGAGTTGCGTGACCTGACTGACCGGACGATTGCCGAGACCCCACATATTCCACCCGATTTCCTGTTCAGCCCGCACCTGCCCTGGATGGGCCAGAAGGATACATCGCTCAGTGACGGATTCATGTCGATCTGTCATCGGCCCGAGATTCTCGATGCCATAGAAAGCATCATCGGTCCCGATATCATCATGTGGGCGAGCCGTACCTTCTGTAAGCCGGCGCGGACGGGACTGGAGATTCCCTGGCATCAGGACAGGACTTCGGGCTGGCTAATGCGGCCTCTGGCGTCGGTGGCCGTGTGGATCGCGGTCGACGACTCGACACCCGAGAACGGCTGCATGCGATACATTCCCGGCTCGCACAAACTGGGAGAACTATCGTTCGAGTTCTCACCGCGGACGGATCTCGCCGTGAATGTCGAAGTGGACGAAGCGGACTTCGATGTCGCCACGGCTCGCGACAACGTGCTCCAGTCAGGGCAGTTTTCGATCCACCACAGTTACCTGGTGCACAGTTCCCAGCCCAATCTGTCGGGCAAGCGTCGCGCCGGGTTCGCCATGCGCGTGATGCCGGCGACCTCCCACTACGATCGTGCGAATGCCGTCGAAAGCCCGTCCAATCAGTACGACTTCGATCTCGCCAATGCGCCATTGTTCCTGCTGCGCGGCGGGGACAAGTGCGGCAAAAACGACATCGTCACCGGACCCGTCCCGCCACTAGCACTCAAGCGAGCCGGTTAACCCAGGTCAGACCCAATACTTCAGGTCGCCTCCCTGTGAAACAGGCGCGGCCCGAATGCCTGCATGATCGGCATGACTTCGATCTCATTGACGTTCAGGTTGGGGGGCAGCGAAACCACCGCGTGGACGACCTCCGCCATGTCCGCCGGTTTCACGGTCTCGAACCCTGTGTAGTGCATCTTGCCTTTTTCTTCGTCCCGCATTTGCACGTATGCGAATTCGGTTTCGACATTGCCCGGGACGAGAAGGGTGACGTGCACCTGGCTTCCAAGCAGGTCCGAGCGCAGGTTGTAGGTGAAGTAGTGGACGAACGATTTCGTACCTGCGTAGACCGATGAACCTGCCGGGCCCTTGTGATTTGCCGTCGAGGAACCGACGTTGATGATGTGGCCTTTGTCGCGTGCCAGCATGCCCGGCAGTGCCGCGTGAGTGCAGTACATGACGCCTTTGCAGTTGATGTCGACCATCTGCTCCCAGTCATCGAGCGAGGCGTCCTGGGCTTTGTCGGCACCGAGTGCGTTGCCGGCATTGTTCACGAGCACACTGATTTCGGAGAACTCTGCGGGAAGCGAAGCGAAGGCGTCCTCTACGGCGCCTCGGTCCGAGACATTGAACGGTGCAATGTGGCAGCGCTCGCCAATTTCCGCCTGAACCTCCTCAAGGCGCTCCCGGCGCCTTCCATTGAGGATCACGCGAGCGCCGTCCGCAGCAAAGCGCTGTCCCACAGCGCGCCCGATTCCTGAAGTGGCTCCCGTGATAAAAACGACCTGATCCGACATATCAGCCATGGCTGGCAGGCTCCTCTCTGTGTGGCAGCGGACATGTATCTTACATGGTAATCTGAGCGGTCATGACGGTTCAGACTGAAAACATTCCAGCAAGCGCCGGCAAGGTACGAGAAGAAGGTGCGCCACCTCTCTCGGGCATTCGGGTGCTCGATCTGACGCATGTCATTGCGGGGCCGTTCGGGACAACGATGCTGGCGGATCTCGGCGCGGAGGTCGTGAAGGTGGAAAGGCCGGGGGTCGGCGACGATTTGCGGTCCGCCGGCCGCTATTCTGGGCGCGATGACCATGAGAACATGTTCAACGCGAACAATCGTTCGAAGAAGAGCATCACCATCGATCTGAAGCAGGAAGCATGCCGGCTGTTGCCCAGCGCCTGGCAGCCAAAGCCGATGTCGTGGTGGAGAACGTCGCCCCGGGCACGGCGGCGCGTCTGGGTATGGGCTGGGATGACCTGCATCCCCTCAACCTGCGATTGATGTATTGCGCGCTTTCGGGATTTGGACAGACCGGCCCCTATAGCAGCAGGCCCGCGCTGGACATCCTTGTCCAGGCGATGTCGGGTCTGATGAGCGTGACTGGGGATCCTGAAGGACCTCCGATGAAAGCCGGGGCGCCGCTGGGTGACGTGATTTCGGGCATGATGGCGAGCTACGCCATTCTCGGAGCGCTGTACGCTGTATAGCGTGATGGCGAGGGCCGTTACATCGACGTGAGCATGCAGGCGTCCCTGCTGGCGGCGCTCGGCTCGCGTATGAGCCAGGCCTTGCACGACGGCGTGGCCGCCCGCCGTCTTGGGAATGAGAATCCCATGCGCGTGCCGTCGCACGTCTACCTGACGTCAGATGGTCACTGGCTCACGGTGCAGGTGAACAGCCAGCGCCACTGGGCGCCGTTCTGTCGTGCGCTGCAGCGCGAGGACTGGATCGAGGACTCGCGCTTTGCCACCATGCGCCTCCGCGCCGAGAACCGGGAGCTTCTGAACGAACTCGTGTCGGCGCAGTTTCGGGACCGGTCAATGTCGGATTGGTCGCAGAGATTGGAGGGCGAGCGCGTGCCATTTGCACCGGTTCTAGACTACGCCGAAGCGGTTGCCGATGCGCAAATTCGCCATCGCGGCCAAATTCTGGAACTCGATCATCCCGTCTCAGGACCGCTGCGCATCGTCGGTCCACCATGGCAGATGTCGGGTCCCCAGGCCGATTCCACGGCCCCACCCGTGCTGGGCCAGCATAACGAAGAAGTCCTGCGCGATTGGCTCGGGCTTGACGACCGGGAAATTGGAGCCCTGGAGTCCGTGTTGAATTCGGCGGAACAAGACGGCTAGGCGCTTTCGGGGCAATGATCAGATACAGAGGTGTCGTATGACGGAAGGCACGCAGTCTCGTGTTGAATTTGACGAGCACGGCAAGCGGACAACCTACGACGAAATCGAAGTCGGCAGAGACCTTGGATCGCTCGAGTGGGTGATCACCGAGGAAGATATCGAAAAGCAGTGCTCCATAGACGAGGATTTCCACCCCTGGTTCTCATTCGACCTCGAGGAGCAAGAAGGCACCGAGGTTGGACCGTGGGACGGTGTTATCGCGCCCCCGCAAATTCAATACCGTCCGCCACGCTGGCTCCTTTCGCGCACGTACAACATACGTGGCGTGTTCTACAAATGGGATTGCGAGAATCTGAAGCCGATCCGACCCGGCGAAACGATCACTGTCACCGGCCGAATCCTCGACAAATGGATCGATCGTGAGCGTGAATTCATGAGCTACGAGGCCGAGGGGCGGGACGAAGAGGGAGATATCGTTTTCCGAACCACCCGGGTCCACGCACTCGATGTACTGAAACGGGATACGCCGCGAGCGGGTGCAGGCGAGGATAGCGGCATCAAGCAGGAAAAGATCTGAACGATGGCGATTATCACCAAAGACACGCCGGTTGGTGCCGAGCTACCCGTCTTTGCGCGCCGCTTCCGCAATGAAATGTTCGCTATGGGAGACGTCAAGACAATCCACAACGATGATGCCGCGGCTCAGCGTGAGGGACTGCCGCGTGCCGTCGCCGTCGGACCTCAGGTTGCGGCACTAATCTTTCGCATGATGCGCACTTGCTTCGAAGAGGGATGGATAGTCGGGGGAAAGGTCGCATTGACCTTCCGCAGGCCGGTGTGGTCCAACGACTTTGCGACGGCCCGCGGGGTCATAACGGACACGGAAGTCGAGGATGACGGAGTGCGCATGATTTGCGACGTCTGGATCGAGCGGGCCGATGGCGAGAAAGCAATCGTTGGAACCTGCAGTGCCCTGGTAGCGGGCGACTAAGACAGGCGGCGCGTCGCATCTCAATGGATATACACGTCGGCATCGATGTCGGAGGGACGTTCACGGACGTTGCGGTCAACGTGCCGGCAGCGAATCGATTTATCCATTTTAAACTTCCAAGTACGCCGGGCGAACCCGATCGTGCAATTGTCGCAGGGGTGGCGCAGGCCTTGTCGGAGAACGGTCTCAACCCCGAGGATCTGGCGCGTCTCTCGCATGGCACAACGGTGGGTACCAACGCACTCATTCAACGCCGCTGCGGGCGGGTCGCAATGGTCACGACCGAGGGATTCCGTGACTTGATCGAAATCGGCCGTCAGATACGGCCACGCATGTACGATATCCACCTCGACCATCCGCCACCACTGGTGCCGCGACAGTTTCGGTTCGAAGTGCGGGAACGGCGTCGTGCCGATGGCAACGTGCACGTCCCTCTGGATAAGGCTGGACTGGCCGCCCTGGCCGATCAACTCGCTGAGGCCGAGGTCGATTGCGTGGTTGTGTGCTTCATGAATTCCTACGCCTGGCCGGAGCACGAGGAGATGGCCGTGGCGCAGTTGCGTGCGGACCTTCCTCCGCACGTCCATGTGCTGTCTTCAACGTCCGTTTATCCAGAGTTCCGCGAATACGAGCGGTTTTCCACGGCCGTTCTCAATGGCGCCCTCCTGACTGTCATGAACGCCTATCTCAACCGCTTCACCGCTGGCCTTGAGGAAATCAAGGTCAATGCCGACCCCAAGATCAGCCAGAGCGCGGGTGGTCTGATGTCACTCGCAATGGCTCGGCGGCTGCCGATCCGTGCCTCTTTGTCAGGACCGGCCGCTGGCGTGCACGGGGCGGCCTACCGGGCCGCCGTCGCTGGATTTGGTGACGTCATCACGTTGGATGTGGGCGGGACGAGCACCGACGTCAGCCTGATGCGTGGCGGTATTCCGGGTGAAGTTTACGAACATCAGATTGCCGGATTTCCGCTTCGGCTCCCAGCGATCGACGTCAACGCGGTTGGCGCAGGCGGAGGCTCGATCGCCTGGATCGATTCCGACGAACTCCTGAAGGTGGGTCCGATCAGCGCCGGTGCCGATCCCGGGCCGGCGTGCTACGCCCTCGGAAGTGATGACGCGACGGTGACGGATGCCAACGTGGTATTGGGCCGTCTCAATGGCGAGGCCCTCCTCGATGGTCGTATGCCGATAGTTCGCGACTTGGCACACCAGGCTGTCGACCGTCTGGCGACGTCTCTCGGCCTCGGTCTGACGGAAACGGCATTGGGTATCGTCCAGGTGTCCGCAGCCACGGTGGTCAAGGCCATTCGGGCCATTTCGGTGGAGCGTGGCTACGATCCGGCGAATTTCGCTCTCTATGCTTTTGGCGGTGCGGGTCCGCTTTTCGCCGTCGACGTCGCCCGTCAACTGGGCATCGCCCAGGTCATTGTGCCGCCGCACCCCGGTATCCTCTGCGCCGAAGGACTGCTCAACTGCGACATGGTCAGCGACTTTGTGAGGTCAGCCCTGGTACCGGCCGGAGACGAGGCACCCGCCGCGCTCAATCGGGCCAGGGACGAACTGTTGTCCATGTCCGAGGACTGGTTCGACGAAGAAGGAGTCCCGGGTGAGCAGCGCTCATCAACCTGGTCGATCGACATGCGGTACCGCGGGCAGAATTTCGAGATCGCCGTGAATGATCCCGGAGATGTTTACGATGCCGCCGCCTGTGAACGCCTGCTTCAGGCGTTCCATGCGGCCCACGAGCTGGCCTATGGGTTCGCGTCACCGGACGAGCCTGTGGAATTCGTGAATCTCAAGCTCAAGGGGGTGGCTCGACTGGACAAACCTCCGTTGTCGGCTTGGGAAGTTGTCGTGGAAGGTGAACCTCATGCCGCGCGACGCATCATCTTTGTGGGGTCGGAGAGCGTCGAGACGCCGATCTACCGGCGTGATGAACTGGCGCGCGGTCAAGTGATTGAGGGCCCCGCGGTGGTCGAGCAGCTGGATTCCACCCTTCTGGTGTTTCCTGGTGACAGTGGTCGTGTCGACGATTGGGGAAATCTGGTGATTTCGCTTGCCGAGGTAGTTGGATCATGAGTTTGACGGCGATCCAGATCGAGCTCCTGCGAAACGCACTCGGCAGCATTGTCGACGAGATGTATGTCGCCCTGATGAAGAGCGCCTATTCCACGAACATCAAGGAACGTCGCGACCACTCGACGGCGATCTTCGATACGAAGGGGCGCGTGGTTGTACAGGGCGAAAGCCTGCCGCTTCACCTCGCCTCAATGCTGGGCCTTGTGGAGATCGCCCTTGAACGCAGCCGTGAAGATCCCCTGCGGCCCGGCGACATGGTCATTTCCAATGATCCCTTCGTGGGGCGCGGCTCTCACCTGCCGGACGTGGCCTTCGTGGCACCGGTATTCGTTGAGGACACGCTCGCGTGTTTCGTCGCCAACATCGCGCATCATGCGGATATTGGCGGCATGGCACCCGGCAGCATGGCCGGTGGTATGACGGAGGTCTATCAGGAGGGCCTTCGGATTCCGCCCATCCGTCTGGTGCGGGACGGCGAAATTGTGGAGGACGTGTTTGACCTGATTCTGCTGAATGTCCGCGTGCCGGAGGAACGGCGCGGCGATTATCTTGCCCAGGTGGCAGCCAATCGACTGGGGGAACGGCGCTGTCAGGAGTTGTTGCGTCAATGGCCGCTGGACCAGTTTCACGCAGGATCCGATGCCATCATCGACGCCGTGGCCAAGCGGATGCGTGCCGGCATCGCAGAGCTGCCCGACGGGACTTACCGTTTCGAGGACGTCATGGACGATGACGGCCTTGGGACCACCCAGATTCCGATTGTGGTAAAGATCGATATCGAGGGCGACGAGATCAGACTCGATTTCGCCGGATCCGCGCCCCAGACCAAAGGCAACATCAATGTGAGCCGCTCCGCGCTTGAAGCCAGCGTGCTCTATGCCCTTAAAGTGCTGGTTGATCCGGACGGGCCAACCAATCACGGGATGCTGGACCCCATCCACATCACCGCGCCTGAGGGTTCCGTCGTCAATGCGGTGTTCCCGGCCGCGACAGCGGCGCGTTCTCAACTCAGCCAGCGTCTGATCGACGTCATCCTGGGCGCGCTGTCGCCCGCCTTGCCAGACCGGGTCATCGCGGCTGGCAATGGAGCCAACACGTTGACCACGTTCTCTGGTGTTGATCCGACCGGCAATTTCTATGTCTACATGGAGGCTATCGGCGGGGGTGCCGGTGCCCGTTCCTACAAGGATGGTACCGATGGTGTGCAGGTCCATTCGACGAACACATCGAACCTGCCGGTTGAGTCCCTGGAGCGCGAGTATCCCATTCTTATCGAGCGCTATGAGTTGGTACCCGATTCGGGGGGCGCAGGGACATGGCGTGGTGGATTGGCATTGCGCCGGGTTTACCGCCCGATCGGACACACG
>MDTE01008934.1_pt1 | contig 11031 bp, 6 predicted proteins | sample 811231 | NCBI WGS metagenome assembly MDTE01 (sample SAMN05326651, study PRJNA326480) | marine metagenome | isolation source: seawater | place: Indian Ocean: Red Sea | collected 2010 | reverse complement strand
TCAATGTGGTGAATTATCTGAGAGGTATGAAAGCCCTGGATGCAGGACCCACGTCTGGGGAGGGGGAGGACGCTTTGGAGGAAGAGACTTAAGCGCAATGCGAAAGTAGTTGGGTTCCGGCCCTATACTTCCCACATAAACTTGCGCTATGTCTATAATTTTATTTATGTGAGTGACACAGTATTGACACCGCTTGTAATCCAATGAATAGCTTAATAGACAAATGTACTCTCATCTCTTCATGTCTATAATGTGTATCTATATTGCCTTACTTTATGGCGCTTTATAGTAGGTCTTTGTCTCCTCGTTGAACATCAGCTCCCACTGGCCCGGGATGGCCTCTAACACGGGCTTGTCATTCTCAGCGATGAGCTCGCGATCATAGGTGACAGTCTCTCGGGTGCGGCGTGTAGACGTGGGAACTACGCCCTTGCCCTGAGGGCTCTCCGCCTCGATGGGCGCAGGCTTGGGCACGAGCTCCTTGCGCTGGGGTCCTTGCAACCCCAAAACCAGCTCGATGGTGCCATCTACAGCGTCAGGGATACACTCTTTCATGACTTCATTGCTCGTAGCCAAGGCGGGGTTGGTGTTTGCCTCAATGAGCATGCATTCGTTGTCGTCCGTGACCATGAAGTCCAGGCCGAAGAGGTCGAAGTAACCGGCTTTGCGGATGAATTTGGCGTGACTGGCCTTAAGCACATCCACCATGCAGTGCTTGACGTCGATCAAGAACTTCTCTCGTAAGTACTTGGCATTATTATGCTTGCCGTCCGCTTCGAGGCGCTGGCAGATCATTTCCAAGGACTGCGTTTGACGGTCCTTGACCTCGGCGTCGTCCTTGTAAGCTGCTTGCTTCTTCTGCACGCTAGCATTAGTGAGATGGATGCTAGAGTCATCTAGCTTGTCGAGGTCAGCAGAGTACGGGGTGGTGGTGAAGCGGGCGTATCCTGGATGGAACAGAGCTACTACACTTGGCTGATTGCGAGCGATGAGCAAGTAGCACCTGTAGTCAAACTTGAAGCTACCATGGTCCTCACCCACACTTTCTCCCGCAGCAGGCAAGGGATCCATGGCGTTTTTCACCAGGAGTTGGTTCTCAAGATAGCGCTGCACGATGCCCTTGGCAGGTGGGATGGCTTCAATTCCTTGCCTCTTGTTGGCGGGTTGGCCCATGGCTATCAATTTCAGGGCCTCCTCTCCTGCAAGTACCTTGATGCCCGTGCCTCTGTTCATACAGGAAGGCTTGTAAATCCAAATAGGTGTGATCTTCTTGCCTTCACTGTCTGTTTTCTCACTCAGTTCTTTGTTGGCATCCAATAAAGCCTGCACGTCCGTAGGCACGTCTAGCTGATATGTCTCCGGCACCCAAGGCGTGGGCAACCTGACATTAGAGTCAAGCTTCTTCTGCTTGCTGAACTTGTCCCTGAGCGTGGTCAACAGCCCAATTTTGGTAGTAATTACCTCATTGTTGGGAATGTGGCACACAAGCTGTCCGGGTGTGTGACTGCGGTAATCGATTTGGGACCTCCTCTCAACCCACTTCATGCCGAAACGACTCGAGAACTCATACTCAAAGGGCAGTTGCTGCCAGCCGCGCTTGTCCATCGATGCTTTGATGAGCTTCCAGCCGTTGGCTTTGCCAACATAGTAGGTATGGGGTGCAGGCAGGGAGGACATCGAAGCGGATACTTCCGACTTGGACAGTGTCTCGCCCCCCTTCTTGAGGAGAGGCGCCTTCTCGCTCTCCTCTACCGCCCGTACACGAGGAGGTAGACGCGATGTAGATGCGCTCACAGCAGCAGTAGGGGATGGCGCAGGACTCACCTTGACTTTGGATAAGTCGGGCTCCTCGCTGGCGTGGATGGGCGTGGGCAGCGACTCCATCTGGTTCTCCTCATCGTCCAGATCATCGGTCATCGCCGTCTCCACAGTCGTTGTGACTGAGACTGATTCAGTGTGCGTGTGGCCACAGCCACAAGAAGACTTCTTCTCTGCACCCTGTGCCTGTGCGCCCTGCTGCTGCTGGACTTCATCGTCGAAATCATCGTAGCCACCGGCGTTGTCATCGTCACTGTCATAGCCGAAGATACTCCTCTTGCCCGCAGCGGCGTCCAGCATAAGGCCTGAGTCGATGATCCAGGCGTGTTCTTCGCAGAAACTCTTACAAATTCCATCTAACCAAGTGTCAAGGGACCGGAAGTGGTGCTTGTAGCACTTCCATGTGGTGCATGGGAACTCGTAATCGGGGTAGATGCTCACCTTGCCGCGGAAGTAACGGGAGCCCAAAGTAGCACGACCAGTCTCTCCGCCCAGGTAGATCTCCACGTGAGTTATGTTGTGCTTTTGGGCCTTGCATCTGTCAGGGTTGGTGAAGTTGGCCTCGTAGAAGATGAGGTCTCCAGGCTTCATCTCCTCCAGGGTCACATCGACAGGTAACGTGTCGAACATGTAGGCCTGGTTCCACCGTCCAATCAGGAAACCGAAATCCTCGGCCAGATCTTGGACCACCTTGCGGACAAGACCGCAGCAATCCAAGTACAGCGGCAAAATAGGGTCCTCGGGTTTTTTGTAGCGCTCAGCATAGGGGACGCCGATGTATTTCTTCGCCTGGTTGATGAACTTCTCTCGCAGCGCATCCTTAAACTCTTGCGAGCGTGGGCCCTTCGTCTTCAGTTCCTCCTTGTTCTGCTGCATGATCCGCCTTTCCTTTACCTTTTGCTTCCTGAAGCGCTTGAAGTTCTCTTGGAGAGACAGTCCGCCTCCCGTGTTGCTGTTTCCACCAAAGGCATTGCCATCTCCGCCCTCCAATATGATCACCTCACCCTTCTTCTTTAGGTTGCTGTTCAAAGGCGCCGGTTTGGTCACGAGGAAGTTCTCCACCTCTGCATTGAGCATTTCAATTGGCTCCTTCTTAACTTCCGCCTTCCAGGTCGACCCAGGGCTCTCTACGACAGTCTTTGAAGGCGTAGATAGTTTGTTTTGGTTCAACTGAATTGGACTGTTCTCGTCCTGAAGCATCGTGCCGACCTATCACTCTGCTGTGAAAGATATGAGATGAAAGTGCGCCGGCTATATTTCAGGATCAGATTTCGATCTATATTGACATCAAGAGGCCACTAGTTAGTTGTTATTTGAAATGCAGTTCACCATCGTCCTACTCATTGTTGCCGTCGCTATTAGCCAGGCCAAGCTTCTTCCCGCATCTGCCGCTATGAAGCCAGTTTCGAGCACCACCTTGAAGAAGGTCGTGTCCGTGCGTGGTGGTGCATTAGTTTCCAAGGAGACATTCGTGAAGGTATGTGCGTCACCTAGATATACCTACTGGCCCATGTTTTCTCAGCACTAATCGTCATCGTGAACCGTTCTGGCTCTGAACACACCCTCGGACCAATGTGCTAATGCTCTTTCTCGACACTGTTCTTCTCTTCAGGCCTACATGTTCTCCATGGCCGCGTTCGGCGTGCAGTTTCTGACTATCCCTAAGACGTTCTGGGAGATGAACTTTGCCGACCCCTACACCAAGGAGCTTGGCTTCATCATGCCAATGATGGGCATGACTATTCTACAGGCCGTGTACATGATGAGGGGCTGCGTCGACAAGGCTTACCCTGTGGCTGCATTCGTGACCTTTGCCACCTATTTCCTCGGCCCCTACACCGCCAAGAAGACTTTCAAGACGAAGCAGGCTCACATGCTGCCCGAGATCCTCATGCCCGTTCTTTGCGGCATGGCCGTGGCCTCCTACGATTTTTAATCAAGTCAATGATCGTGCGCCAGTAGCTCGTTTACGTACTGCAGCGTGTCCGTATGTGAAGGGCTGTATAGCTATACGCCTACATCGTTTGTGAGGTGGCTATTCTCTTCTTTAAGACTTAAGAACAACAATAAGACAATGCGACTGTTTATGAACACGACACTCTACAGCTCCTCCTTGGCCCCGGCACCCTCTACCTTCTTCTGCTTCTTCTTGTAGGCGTCATTGATGGTAGCCACGCGGTCGGGCCAGCTCTCGTGCTCCTTCAAAAGCTCCTCGTACTTCTTCTGCACATATGCCTCGGAGCGAGGCCAGCCCTCCCCCTGGCTGAGCTTCTCCAGATCTCCCCACAGCGCTCCAGGCACTTCTACTGAGCCCGCGAAGGCCATCTCTAGGTCTTTGTTGAGCATCTTCTCTGCCACTAATGCACCATATACACGCGAGCTCACCATTACAACGGCAATCACGGTGTTGAGACCTTTCCAGCGGGGCTCCACGCCCATGCGAACAATATGGGGGGAGGTGTTGCCTAGCACCATGACCTTACCGCCTGCTGACTGCACTTCCTCTGCCTTCTTGACGAAGGGGCAACCTCCTCTACGGACCAACACGACTTTGCCGCGCACATCGTTCTCGATGGGACTACACGCCTCGGAAGGAGAGGCCACCACCACGGGAGTCGAGACATTCTCATGAGGTGTCATCACGCCGAAATGAGACAGTAGGTATTCCATGGGGTGGTCACTGTCCCCAATGGTGGGCTCCTTGGCGCCCGAGAGCTGGAGTAGGCCGCCATCTAACAATCCCTCTACAGCTTTTCTCTCCTCGTATGTAGCAGGCACGCACCTAGCACCCGAGTTTTCGCAATTGATAGGCACCATGTAGCCTGTGATGTTCCTACCCACAGCCCCCTCTTCAGCAGGTCCTTCATCGTAGATGGACTCCAGTAGTTGTCCTTCCTGCTGGGGGATGCTCGACACACTGAATTCAATGTCATGTGCGTCGGGACCAGGCAAATGGTCGAGTCCAGGCTCGTTATTAATAATCACTATAGCACTTGCACCAGCACTCTGCGCGTTCTTGGACTTCTGACCATAAGTACACGTTCCACGATTGGCCAGGACGACGTGATCCTGAGTCAACTGAGCCGCATTAGTGAGTTCCCCGCACGCATCACGAGGCTCAGCGAACACAAACGTCTTTTTTCCAATAGGAGGAGATGTGCCAAAGTGAGCACGAAAAAATTGGATGGTCTGGGGCCAACCATCCAGATACATACGCCCCCAGAACCTTGAGTCTCTCAGGCGGATCTGCCCCTCTATGTCCTCTTCCGACGCAGGAGAGCTGTCAGCTGTAAAGTCCAGGTTGCTGAACACCTCCGGTAGAGCCAGCCAGTCGTCGCCCACCTTGAACATAGACGGCTTCCTGTTCTCGTCCTCCAGGTTATTTGCAACATCGGCTGAGATCAACATGAGGCTTCCCAGCGCCATCACGGCCAGTGCAAGCCTTAAACTAATCGATATCATAATGTAAACACAGTATGAGCTGTAAGTGAATCTACTCTACGCACACTGGCTTCGTCTGGATGTCACCCTTGTTCACTACAACCCTTGGAATATTCTTCCTGCCGGTAAGAGATCTAATCGATCTATAAAGAGCGGTATTCGTATCTGTGGTACTGATAATTAGCGAGCGAGCTATTCGATAGGTTATCATTGGACGAAGGTGCTCAAACTTCACTTTAAATTCCGAAGATAGGGCATATTGGAAGGGCGACCCTGAAGTGACCTTCGCGGACCAAGGAAGGGCCTGTGTGAGAAGAGCTAGATCCATTTTCTTTACGAAACGGCCAAATTGGACATACACTATATTAGAGTGATCCTACTGTACCATATATAAGATGCCTAAGCACGTGAAGGGTCACGACAAGGACAAGTACTACCATCTGGCGAAGGACCAGGGCTTTCGAGCTCGCTCTGCATTCAAGTTGATCCAGATCAACAAGCGCTTCAATATCCTAAGCAAAGCGCGAGTATGCCTAGATCTTTGTGCTGCTCCTGGCGGCTGGTGCCAAGTAGCGGCGAAAGAGATGCCGCAGGGGTCTCTGATCATCGGCGTGGATCTCCTGCCGATTCGGGCCATTAAGGGCGTCAAAACGCTGGTGCATGACATCACCACTGCGGAATGCCGTAGAAGTGTGGCGGATTTGCTTACTGGTTGGAAATGCGACGTCGTGCTGTGTGATGGAGCACCTAACATCGGTGCGAACTATCAGAAGGATGCCTACGTGCAGAACGAACTTGTGTTGGCAGCTTTGAAGACGGCTACGGACCATTTGACAAAGGGAGGCTGCTTTTGCACGAAAGTATATCGATCTGTGGACTACGACTCGCTGATCTGGGTATTCCAGCAGTTCTTTGAGGACGTTCAAGCGATCAAGCCCAACTCGTCCCGTTCCCAGTCCTCCGAGATCTTTATCGTTTGCCTTAAGTACATGAAGCCGGACAAGATTGACCCCAAGTTCTTGGATCCCAACCACGTGTTCAAGACGGTGACGGACAAGTCTAGCACGCAGGGCGTCGATGTGATGAACAAGAAGTACGAGAAGGCTAACAAGAGAAAGCGCTGTGGCTACGACGATGTGGTGGGCGATGTGTTACTCGTAAAGAAGGGCACCGTGTCAAGCTTTGTGACCTCCCATGAGCCACTGAGAGTACTAACAGATGTAGACTCTCTCGAATTTGCCACAGATGAGTGCAAGGAGTACCGTCAGAGCAAATTCACTACAGGAGAAATCATCGAGTGCTTCAAGGACCTGCGCATCTTGGGCAAGGGAGACTTCAAGAAGCTGCTGAAGTGGCGTACTCGTCTCCGTGACCTTGCCAAGGCAGAGAAGATGGAAGCTGAGGGCCCAAAGAAAAGTCGTAAGGACGAGGAGGCAGAAAAGGAGGAGACAGAGGAAGATATCCTGGACCGCATCATGGAAGACCGGGCAGAGGCCGTCAGACAGGAGCAGCGCAACAAGAAGAAGGTGCGTGAGAAGGCTAGTAAGGAGCGCATGCGACAGGCTCTTGGTATCAGCAATGCCTCCTTTGCTGTGGACGAAGACCAAGACATGTTCGCATTTAGCCAGTACGCTAAGCGCGGGGCTGCTAGTGACAAATTTCTGAAGTTGATGAACGAGTCCACAGGAGTGGATGACAGCAGCGACGATGACTCTCTTGCAGATCACGGCGGGCTGATTGAGCGTAAGGATGACTTGGATGATGAGATTGAGGAGGATTATCGCCGCTACGGCAAGTACAAGGACGCCAAGGAAATGAAGAATAGGAAGGGCAAAGACTACAAGGAAGAGGACTTTGTAGGCTACGACTCGGGCAGCGACGAGATCGTCAGCGATGAGGACGATGATGAAGTTAGGGAGGAAGAGGGTAACTTCTCCGAGGGCGAGGGCGAGAGCGACGAAGAGGAAGAGGAGGAGGGCTCTGAGGAGGAAGACGAGTACGAGATGATGCGAGACAGCGAGGAGGAGGAGGAGGAGGAGGAGAGTGATAGGCCTTTCAGGCGTGCTAAGGGAGGTAAGATAGCCCAATTCAGCGCTGCAGATATGGACGACGAAGCCAATGACCAGTGGCTGTCGCACCCAGTGTTCAAGGAGAATTTCCTTGGGCAAGATGTTGACGCAGTGGAGAAGGCCGAGAGCCAGAACAAGAAGAGCCAGGATAAGGCGGTGTCTAGAGATGTGGAGAAGCTCATTGCAGAAATGCCTAAGACTGACAAAGAGATCCGCAAGGAGAAGCGTCGCAAGATGACTGAGAGAAAGGAGCGCAAGGAGGCCAAAAAGGCCAGGAAGAATGGCGTCGAGGGCATGTCGAGCAAAGTCGATATTGCTGCTGCAGATGCGGATAGTGACGACGAAAGCGAGACAGAGGGACCTAAGGTAGTGGACGATGACACTGGATTCGAGATTGCCCCCTCAGACTACACTGGAGGCATGATGGCCAATGGCAGTGATGACGATAGCAGCGACGACTCAGGCTACGACTCGGAAGAGAAGGCGCGTGCCTTAGCCCTAGGCACCATGGCACTACGTGGGAACAACAAGAGAAAGATGATTGAAGATTCTCATGGCCGTTATAGCTGGGGCGATGCCAAGGAATTACCTGATTGGTTCAACAGTGATGAAAGGAAGCACATGAAGAGAATGGTGAGTATTCCCATGCCCTTGCTGAAGGCTGTCAAGGGCAAGGGCGCTACCTCTGGGGGCAGGGACATCAAGAAAGTGGCTGAGGCCAAGGCCAGGAAGAAGAAGAGAGCTGAAAAGCTGCTGCGTACGGCCAAGAAGAGCGCCACAACCCTTGCTGAGAATTCTGAGATGTCAGACAAACAGAAACTCAGGGCCATCTCGAAGGCCATGAAGAACAGCAAGGTGGCGAAGCCAGGAAAAGTATACGTGGTGGCTAAGAAAAATGGCTCCACGCAGGCCACTGGCAAGGGTGGCACAGGCAAGTTCAAGTTCGTGGACAAACGCATGAAAAGTGATGTGAAGAGGGGCTCCAAGAAGCAGCGAGAGAAGGCGAAAAAAACTGGTGGCAAGAAGAGCCGCGGCAGGCGTTGAAGTCAGGTTTGACCTGAGCAAATGTCTGTTCATCTTCGGATACAACGACGGGAGCAGGATTAATCCCATTCTTCTTGACAGAATGCACCGCATCTATACCAGAGCATACGTCGGGAAGAAGCATGAGAATTTCGAATTTCGAATTTCGAATGAATTTCGTGTACATTGAGGCAATTGTGGAGACATATATTACACTGCATCTAAGCAAAGAGGACACTACCTGATCTGATTTTACTACTGCTACTGCTAGTTGGAAGGAAAACCGATGTTTGAAGCCCCTAGGGGGGACTTCGGAGGCAAGATAGTCATAACCTTGAAGCGCTCGCCCATCTTGTGCTCGTCCACCAGGAAGGACAGGGAGGACACCAGGCTCGCCTGCTCCTCCTCAGTGGTAGACTCTAATGAAATGAGCTGCTCTGCACGCTCGACTACTCCCATCTTTATCAGGAACTCGGCCTGCGGGATGGCACCCACGACCTTGGCACCCCTGCGTGCGGCCACTCTGCCGCAGGCATCGAAGTCGACGTCAGCGGTGGTGTCTACCAGTCCTGGGAGAGAGAGGATATTGGTGGTCTCATGGTCCTTAAAACCCCGCAAGGAGTCAGAGCTGGTAGCATTGGCACCGTAGTCGACCAGCAGGGCGGCCCCTCCCGACTTACAAACCTTCGCTGCGATCTCCTCGCACGTAGCCAATGCTACAGGCGACACCTCCACGCCATCTCCCTCTCTGAACTGGTGCCCTTTGGCCTTGCCCATAAGGGTGATGGAGGCAGGCGTGGGGGCCTGCGACAGTACCATGCGGAAGTGCAAAGGGCTCTCGGCTGTGTGGTCTACATCCACAAGCTTCTCCAGCCACAAGCCGTCCTTGTACACGAACTGGTGAACGGGAAACACGTCCAAGAACTCCTGTGCAACCACTAAACAGGGCTGCTCACTGTCATCGGGTAGCTGGTTGAAGGTATAGTACCAATTGATGGGGATACCCCGAGGCGTCTCACCGCTGCGCCTTTCCCGCATAGCTGCCGCCTCCGCCTCTCTATCACGTTCCAACACTTCTTGGGCGTCAAAAGCAGCGGGATTTGATAATGGTGAAGGCTCTGTGGGAGGTGGTATAGAGGTCAATGAGCACTCAAGGGTCTCTCGCTGCACATCTCGCATAGTCTCGCTCAGCTCAACCAAGTGAGCGCTGATGGCCTTCTCGAACTTGGGGAATTTGGCAGCCACCGTCAAGATGTCCTTCATCAGCGTGCCTTTACCAGGCCCCAACTCTATAATGTTGATCTTCGCTGGCTCCCCTAAAGCCATCCAATGAGACACGCACCATGTGCCAAGCATCTCCCCAAAGAGCTGCGACACTTCTGGAGCGGTCGTAAAGTCTCCCCCTCTCCCAATCTTCTCCTTGTCAGTCTGGTAATATCCATACATAATGTGGTTGCTGCATTGCCCGAGGTACTCATGCAGCGATATCGGACCCTTGACGCCTATCACAGCAGCGAGGTCCTTTGCGAGTTCCGTGAGAGGCTCCTTGTGCTCAGAATTTGGAAACATCTCCACATCCCCATCCTCCTCAGCACCCTCTGACGTCTTATAAACCTCAGAATGTTCGCCGCCTATCAACCCAGAGCGATCTACACTGAATCCTTGCCTCTTCTTGGAGCTCATGTCTCGAGAGATGCTTCGAAGCACCTTAGAGCACCTCTTAGGCCGCACTGGAAGCGCAACGCCTACCATAGAGGACTTGTGCCTACTAAATACCGACCTAGCATGCCGAAAGACTAGCGAGGATAGCATAATGAGCCCTAGAGGGGAAAGTCGAGCTCTCTCACTTCGCTGCATTCTCATCCGTTATTCGACCTCTGAGACTAGTGTGAGCCTGTAAGATATAGCCTACAGGCTCAATAGCATCTATTTGACAGCTGAATATTTATTATAATTGTGAGTGAGCGTGTGATTATGAAGCGTGAGAGCAATGGAGAAGGTCGCATCCTCTTGGATTGCTTTTATGGGTTTGTGAACCTGGTCATCCTCACGCCTGTGGCCATCTCCTTCACGAGCATCATCTTCGCTCACCCGATCTTCGCGCCGTATTTGCCATCACTGAGTAAATTGGTGCTGTTTAGCAGCGCTGTGCACCAGGCGAGCTTCTCGTCCTTCAGCACGCTGCCATTCGCTGTGGGTCAAGTGCAGGATGCTGGGTTGATCTTCTTGTCGGCCATGGCCTACGACATGGTGGAGGGCATGAAGAAGGAAGGGCATGATGCGGAGGTCATCGTCAGTACAGTGGTGGTGATTCTCTCTGTAGGCACTTTTTTACTCGGTTTGGCTCTGATTGTGGTGGGAAAGCTCAAATTCGCGGTGGCAGTGCAGTACATTCCCGTGCCTGTGATAGGTGGCTACTTGGCCTACATTGGTTTCTTCTGTGGAAGAGCAGGCATCTCTATGATGACGGGCATAGTGGCGGATGACTACCTTCTCATCACAAACATGTTCAAAGCGGATATGCTTGTGTTGTGGTTTCCGGGCGTTTTTCTGGGTTTGCTGATGTACATGCTCCTACGCAACATAAACTCACCCTACGTGCTGCCCATCTTCATGATATCCACGCTCTTGGGGTTCTTCAGCGTGCTCTACTACACTGGCACGAGCCTAGCAGAAGCAC
>MDTE01155758.1_pt1 | contig 11032 bp, 13 predicted proteins | sample 811231 | NCBI WGS metagenome assembly MDTE01 (sample SAMN05326651, study PRJNA326480) | marine metagenome | isolation source: seawater | place: Indian Ocean: Red Sea | collected 2010 | reverse complement strand
TGAGGGAGGATTTGATCTTAAGCACCAAAGGGTAAGCAAAATGAACTATGAAAAAATTTTGTTGTGTGGAGATGCTGCCAATACATTTCATCCAATGGCAGGACAAAGTCTAAACCTAGGTATTGGAGATACTATGAACATTAAGGAAAATCTATTTGATATATTAATGTCAAAAAATGAAAGTCATCATCAATATAACAAGAAAAGAAGTAATAAAAATATACAAATGACATGGATAATACAAAGTCTACATGGTGCATTTAGCAATCCAAGTTTTATCCAGGATCTAATAATTGGCAATGGAATGAAATTGTTAAATCAACATCCGAAGATCAAGGAAAAAATTATTGACTATGCCAACAGGAATTAAAGCAACTTGAATGATCTTAGAATCTCATAAGTTTCATGGACTGGCAAACCTACAACATTAGTATAACTTCCTACAATCTTTGATATAAACATACCAGCAGGACCATGAATGCCATAACCTCCTGCTTTTCCTTCGCCCTCTCCAGATTCAACATATTTTTCTATTTCATTCATTTCAAGTTTTTTAAAGGTAACAAGTGTTTCACATGTCTTTATTACCTGCCTTTGTTGATAAGAAATCATCACAGATGAAAAAACACTATGGGTAGTGCCAGAAAATTCCTTGAGCATTTCAACATTGTGATCTGAACTTTCTGGTTTACCTAAAATGTTTTTATTTGGTGAAAATACCAGTGTATCTGAAGTAAGAATCGGGAAGCCTTGTAAAGATTTATCTAATAAGCTTAATGCACTCCTATTTTTTCCTTTAACAATCTCTTTTGAACATATTATCGGATCAGAGGATGTCACTGAGGATTCATCAAAATTTTGCTTAACAACTTTATGTTGTACATTAATCAGGGAAAGTAGTTCGGTTCTTCTTTGTGATTCAGAAGCAAGTAACAGCACTATTAAACTTTTACGCCTTGCGCACGAATATCTGATAAAACAGCATCAATACCTTTTTTATCAATGATTCTCATGCCCTTTGCTGAAACTGTAAGTGTTATAAATTTATTTTCTGCTTCAACCCAGAATTTATGTTTATGAATATTGGGTTTAAATAACCGTTTAACACGGTTCTTGGCGTGAGAAACATGATTGCCCACAATTGCTTTTTTTCCTGTTACTTGACACACCTTACTCATAAGAACGCATGATAATAAAATAGTAATCGAATTTATGCAATAATTAATCTTTCAATGAAACTTAAGTTTAGAATTTTAGACAATCGTATTGGAAGTATATTTGACCTTCCAAAATATCAAACTGAGGGTTCAGCTGGACTTGATCTGCTTGCATGCATCGATAATGATCTTGTATTGATGCCTAATGAATCAACAATAATTGAATCCGGAATTTCAATTTATATTGACGATAAAAATTTTGCGGGCATGATTATTCCAAGATCTGGCTTGGGCGCAAAAAAAGGATTAGTTTGTGGAAACTTGATGGGCCTAATTGATTCTGATTATCAAGGTCCCCTTAGCATTTCTTTATGGAATAGATCAAAAGAAGAAATTATTATTAAGCCAGGCGATAGAGTTGCTCAACTGATAGTTATCAGCATTAATCAAGTTGAATTAGTTGAAGTTGATGAGTTTAGTGAATCCCAAAGGGGTGAAAAGGGCTTTGGAAGTACTGGAATTAACTAGAGGCCTTACCAAACTTTTTCTCAAATTTCTGAACACGGCCGCCAGTATCTAGTATTTTTTGTTTCCCTGTATAGAACGGGTGTGATGCTGAGGATGTCTCAAGAGTAAAGTACGGGTAAGTTTTTCCGTCCTCCCACTTCTTTGTTTGAGATGTCTGTAGTGTTGAACGAACTATAAAATACTTATCCACGCTTGTATCATGGAAAAGCACTTCACGGTATTCAGGATGTATGTCTTTCTTCATTTCAAATTAATTAGTGAAAGAAATAATATCAAATAAATTTTCTATTACAATAATTAGATGAATTTTGTTGAAGTTGCTCTTTCAACTCCCATCAGGTCAACATTTACTTATAAAAATGAAAGCAACTCATGCTTGGTTGGCAAAAGGGTAATTGTTGAATTTGGAAGGAGGAAATTATTGGGAGTAGTTGTTGCCGAGAGTGTTCAGGTAAACACTGATTTAAAGCTAAAAAAAATTCAAGAGGTTTTAGATATTGAACCTATCCTAACATCTAATTCAATCAATAAAGCATCCACAATAGCTAACTACTATTTACATCCAATTGGAGAGGTACTTTTCTCTTTCTTGCCAACAATTCTTAGAAAAAAGAAAAAATCAATAGAGTTAAAAAAATATAGGAAAGCAGCCTCATTAGAAAAAACTTTAAAACCAAAGCTTCCTAAATTGACCAATGAACAAAGTGAATGCTTTGAAAAGATTTTAAAATCTCAGAATCAAGAATTCCTGCTTTTTGGTGTTACTTCGTCAGGTAAAACAGAAATTTATAAACACGTTATTAAAGAATATCTTTCGAGGGGTAAAAGTGTGCTTGTTTTAGTACCAGAAATTTTTCTTACTCCACAAATATATGAAAGTCTTAATAAGGCCTTTAAGGGCTCAATTGAAATCTTTCACTCTGGGTTGACTGATCTTCAAAGGTATAAAGTATGGCTTGATGCTTCATCGGATTCACCAAAGGTTTATGTTGGGACAAGATCAGCTGTTTTTCTGCCGATTACAAATCTTGGATTAGTTATTTTTGATGAAGAGCATGACCAATCTTATAAGCAACATGAAGGGCTAAGATATGATTCAAAGAAAATCATCAAATTAATTTACGAAAAAAGTACAAAGTTGTTACTCTCCTCAGCAACACCATCATTACAAAATTTTAAAAGAGCTAAGGAAAAAGAAATTGACTCCTTCTTCTTAAAAACAAGATATGGAGACTTTAAGCATCCTGAATTTAAGATAATTTCAATACAAAAGAAACGTCTTGTTAACGGCATTTCAGATGATTTAGTTGAAGAAATAAGCCAGGCGCTTCAGCAAGGTAACCAAGCTTTAGTTTTACTAAATAGGAGAGGTTACGCACCTATTTTCTTTTGCGAATCATGTGGTTGGATTGCAAAGAGTGGTTGTTGTGATTCAGAATTAGTTTTACATAGATTGGATAAAAGATTAAGGTGTCATCGTTGTGATACCTCTTGGAGTTTGCCAAAAGAATGTCCAAATTGTAAGTCACAAAGTTTTGATTATAGAGGAGTGGGAACTCAGCAGCTTGAGGAAAAGTTGGCTTTAAACTTCCCAAATTTTCCTGTAGTAAGAATTGATAGAGATTCAATTAGTGGCAAAGCTAGAAGAATCCAAAGCAATATTCAAATTCATAATAAAGACCCAAAGATATTTATTGGAACTCAATTACTAGCCAAAGGCCATGATTTTAAAAACCTATCAACAATAATTGTTCTTAACCTTGATTTTGGGTTTTTTGGAGCTGATTTACATATGCAAGAACAAACAGCCCAGCTCTTGATGCAAGTTGCAGGGAGGGCTGGAAGAAGAGGGAATGAATCTAAAGTGTTTTTACAAACCAGATTACCTGATCACCCTTTACTAAAAAAATTTACAGAATCAGATTATGAAGATGTTGCCAAAAGCATGTTATCTGAGAGGAAAAATTTAAGTTTGTCACCTTATGTTAATCAAGTATATTTAAAAGCTGAAGATGCAAACCTTGAAAGGCTAAAAAAGTTTTTGACAACTGCAAAAAATAAAATTGCTTCAAGAGATATTGAAACCTATGGCCCATTTGAAAGCCCTATACAAAAAAAATCTCATAAGTATCGAATGTTTTGTATAGTTCAATCTCAAAATAAGGAATTATTAACATTATCTATTTCAGATTTCGTTGGTGACGCTGAAAGGAACAAAAGGGCTGTTTCTAGTTGGTCTCTAGATATTGATCCTATTAATGCTACTTAAGAATTCTTTATCTTCACTAGCAAATTCAAAAATTCTGTCTTTATTTTGTATTTGAATTGAAATGCTTACTTCAGTTACTTTGTCAAAGCCCTCTAAAATTTGTGGCCACTCTATAAACAGCACTCCTCTTTTTGAAAAATTTGGCTCAAAACCAAGCATTTCGAAGTCATTAGGATTATTTAATCGATATAAATCTGCGTGATAAATTTCCAAGTTTCCAACATTATATTCTTCCAAAATTGAAAAAGTAGGACTTTTCACAGGCAAATTCCATCCTAGATTTTGTAAAATTTTTCTTACAAGAGTTGTTTTCCCAGTTCCTAAGTTGCCCTCCAAATAAAATACTAAAAATTTTTGATTTTGAATAATCAAGCTAGCAATTTCTTTTGCAATTAACTGGGTATCATCAAGAGATCTAGCAATTAGTTTCATTAAAAAATAGTTTGCGAGAGGTTGATATACTCTTTTCCAACAACATCGCGCTTAATATGACTAACTAATTCGTTGTAGTCCTCTGGATTTGACACAAAGTCTACATTATCAACATTTATTACAAGAAGCGGTGAATCATAATAGCTGAAAAAAAATCCAGAATACATTTCACAGATTTTTTCAAGGTATTCCAATGAAATCTGTTCCTCATATACCTTTCCTCTTTCTTTTACACGATTTAAAAGTTGCTTTGGTGATGCTTGAAGATAAATTACTAAATCTGGTTTGGGGCTATTGATATAAAATTTTGATTTTACCTCTGCAAATACTTTATATTCATCAGCAGAGAGGTTAAGCCCAGCAAAAAGATCCTCTTTTTCAAAAATAAAATCTGAAACTATTCGTTGCTCTATAAGACTTTCAGAAAAATATTTATTTAATTGATGTGATCTTTGCATAACGAAGTGTATTTGAGTAGCAAAAGCAAATTTTTGTCTATTTTCATAAAAGTCCTTCAAAAAAGGATTCCCATCAGGCTGTTCAAGACATAGTTGGTGCCCAAAATCAGCCGATATTTTTCTTGCAAGTGATGTCTTGCCTACCCCTATCGGGCCTTCAACTGCTATATATGAGGGAATTTTATCTTGGTTCACGTCGTTTCCTATAAATATTTAACATCTTTATCTTCTTATCATAATTCGACTCATAAAACTCTTTCCACCATTTAATTCGCTCCTTTAGTTTTGGTTCAATGGATTCTCTAACCTCAAGAAAATCAAAAGATGCTCTGTATCTTATATTTTTTGAAAAGTTGATTGATTTCTTCCCAATCTTATTAAATCGTATTTGGTACATCCAAACATCTTTTATAAAACTTATAAATCTTCTTGGAATTGCACTTATCGTCTGCTGCTTTCTGATAACTGAGCTTACGCTCTGATAGTATTTTCTAAAGTTCAATTTAGTATCAATAGCAGATTCCTCAAAAATCCTTGGCCAAAGTAGGGTAGCAAATAAAAAACCAGGGTTAAGTTTTTTGTTATTTCTATACCTGCTATCAGTATTAGAAAATGTTTTTCGAAAAAAATTACCAAAAACTCTTGGATCATTTCTTGAGTGAGGAAATAGAATATTAAAGATTTGATGCTTACTTAACAATTCATAAGATTTTTCTGCGTGCCCTGAGAGGAATAATTTAATTATTTCCTCATAGATCCTAGCAGGTGGCATTTCTGAAAGCTTGGTTTTATGCTTTTCAATAGCTCTGAGGGCACCTTCTTCAATAGAGAAGTTTAATTTTGCAGCAAACCTTATTGCTCTGAGGATTCTCACAGGATCTTCCTGTACCCGTGTTTCAGGAACACCAATAAACTTAATACTTTTATTCTTTAAATCTTTTATCCCGGATGTGTAATCTATAACTTCTTTGTTGAAAGGATCATAATATACAGCATTTACAGTAAAATCCCGTCTAAACGCATCTTCTTCTTGAGTGCCCCAGCTGTTATCACGTAAGATGCGCCCGTCATCATCAATTTTTAGAGCATCATCTGACGAATCTGAGCCAGATCTGAAGGTTGTTGTTTCAATCACTTCATCAGGAAAAGTAATATGTACTAATTTAAATCTTCTTCCAATAATTCGAGAATTTTTAAAAATTTTTCTGATTTGTTCTGGCTGACAATTCGTAACTATATCAAAATCTTTAGGTAATAAACCTTTTATTAAGTCTCGAATGCATCCCCCAACCAAGTACGCTGAGAAGCCATTATTCTTCAGTTTAGTTATGATAGAGAGTGCATTGGGAGATATATTTTCTTTATTTATGCCAAAGCGTTTTTCGCTATAAACTTCGGGCAACACTATAAATGCTCAAATTGTTCTTGTAGATTTTTATAACCTTCAACTGAAAGACGAGGACTTTTTTCTTGCACTATTATTGAAGATGCAAAATTTCCAAATTCACAAGCTTTTCTAAAGTTTTTGCCCTGTACAATTTTGTGTAAGACAGATCCTGCATAGATATCACCAGCACCATTAGAATCTATAGCTTTTACAGCATGTGCTTCAATTTCAGAGATACTTCCTTCTTCGGAGATAACAGAAGAATTTGCACCATCGGTGACAACAAAATTTTTTGAGATTCTACCTAAACCTTCAACAAAGTTTTCCCCAGCCATTGCAATAGCCTCCTCTTTATTACAGAAAACATAATCAACAATTCTCTTGCTAAAGACATCTTCAAATCTACTTTTAAAATTTGAAACTACAAAAGGATCCGAAAGACTCAGGGCAAGCTGTACATTTGGGTCTGTATTTTCAAGCACTGAAAGAAATGCTTTAAAATTCTGATCGGATGTAAACTGATATCCTTCAGTGAATAAGATTTTTGAATTATTAACTACATCCATGAAATCCATTGAAAACTCAAGCATTTCAGATGCTCCAAGATATGTTCCCATTGTTCTCTCACTGTTGGGAGTAATAAATACTAAGCACCTTCCTGTTCTATGTGATTCATGATGAAATTTATTTACAACGTAGATTGAATTTTTCTCGAGATCTTGTTCATACTGCTTTCCACGCTCATCTTCTCCAAGCTGACAGATATGAGCACATTTAGAACCATAATTTGCGGCAGCAGCAAGGCTATTAGTTGTTGATCCTCCACAAACTACTTCAGCAATTTGGTTTGGAGGAAGATTTGAAAGAATTAACTCCTGTTCCTCAAATGTGATTGCTTTAAATTGATTAAAAAATAAATCAGTTGAATCAACAAACTGTTTATCAACGTAAAATGTTTCATCAACTAGTGCATTTCCTACCCCAACGATATCAAATTTCATAATTAAATTGACTTAAATACCTTGTCAGCAGATTTTGCTGCCTTCATTAAAATTTCCTTGCTATGCTTAGTTGAAAGGAAACAACTTTCAAACGCTGAAGGTGGTAGATAAATCTTTTCCTGAAGCATACCCTGAAAGAACCTACTAAACAAATCTAAATCAGAATTGTTAACTTCCTCAAAGTTTTTTGGTAAATCTTTAGAAAAAAAGAATCCAAACATCCCACCCCTTATGTTATATGAGAAAGGTATATTGTTTTTATCTGTAACCTCTGCAAGAAGTTCTAAAAATAGTTTGCCGTTTTTCTCAAGATCTTTATAAATTGATTTATCCTTAAGCTGCTTGAGTAGGGCTGTTCCTGCACTTACTGCAATTGGATTGCCGGATAGTGTGCCTGCCTGATAGATAGGTCCATCTGGTGCTATCTTGTCCATTATTTCACTCCTTCCTCCATATACTCCAACTGGGAGCCCACCTCCTACAATTTTGCCCAGCGCCGTAAGATCTGGTTTAAATTTATATAATTCTTGGGCTCCACCTCGTGCTACCCTAAATCCTGTCATAACTTCGTCATATATAACTAATGATCCGTATTCTCTCGACAATTTATTTATTTTTTTAATAAAAGTAATTTCAGGTTCAATAAAGCCCATGTTCCCAGCAATGGGCTCAATAATCACTGCGGCTACGTCCTTACCATACTTTTTAAAGGCTGCAATGAGTGCTTCTTTATCATTATAAGGAATTGTAATTGTAAGCTTTGAAAGCTCTTCAGGTATGCCAGGAGAATCAGGAATACCCAATGTTGCTAAGCCTGAACCAGCTTTTACCAACAAAGAGTCAACATGGCCATGATAGCAGCCGATAAACTTAATTATCTTATTTTTTTTGGTGTAACCTCTAGCAAGCCTTATGCAGCTCATAGTTGCCTCAGTCCCAGAATTAACCATTCTAATTTTCTCCATACTTGGGAAATAATTTTTAATAATTTTTGCTATCTCTAATTCATTTTTTGTTGGTGCACCGAAACTTATTGCTCTAGTGGCTTGTTTCTTAATTGCATCTATTATTTGTTTATTTGAATGTCCAAGAACCATTGGACCCCATGAACCCACAAAATCTATATATTTATTTCCATCTTCATCATACAAATAACAATCTCGTGATTTTCTGAAAAATATTGGCGTTCCTCCAACACTTTTAAAAGCTCTAACTGGGGAATTTACCCCTCCTGCAATATGTTCTTTTGACTTTTTAAATAATTCTTTAGAGTTTTTAGTTTTCATTCCAAATGTCATTTAATTTTTTTATATTTTTAGAGATTTTTTTTGGGTCATTATAAATACCTTCGCAGATAGCTGCCATATCAAAACCATTTTTTTTTATTTCAGATATATTATTAGAATCAATACCACCAATTGCTACATTTATCTTGCCAGCATTCATTTTTTTACTAATTAAGTTTATATCTATGGTGCCTTTTAAACTTTTCTTGGTTTTTGATTCAAAAACTGGCCCAAAAGAAAAATATGAAAATAAAGCATGATCTTCTCTTGATTGTTGAAGATGATCATCTTTGCAACTTAGACCAATTAGCCTAATCTGATCAAGATCTTTTATAAAGGCAGTATCTCTAATGTCTTGTCCAATATGCAGTCCTGCACCAAGCTCATTTGCTAGATTATAGTCATTATTAATTATAAAAATTGCCTCACCCGTATCACATACCTCCAATAGCTTTGTTGCAGTTTTTAGTTTTTCTTCTTCCTCAAGTCTCTGATCAAAACGGTACTGAATAATTTTAATGCCTGAGGACACGCTTTCTTTAACCGCATCAATTAGAGGTTCACCTCTAAGATAAGTTGGTGTTATGGCATACAAGCCAGAGAATTCACTAAATATCCGATTCAATGATCTCATCTGCAAACCTATCAACTTCTTTCCAATCTGTAAATTCATAACTCTTGCTTAGATCTGTTGGCCCACCAGAAAAATACATTATGAGCCTAACCATATGCTTGTCGAAAAAGTTATATTTTGGATAATCAATTTTTCCAGGGAATACTTGTATTTTTTTTGGGGACCACTTTACACTCTTTTTAAATTTTTTAATGTAAGTATTTACCTCTGGACTTCTTTTTTCGATTTTTCTTGCAACAGCATTTACTGAAAAGAAGTATGCGTTTTTTTTATCCAAGACTGCTACATTTTTATTAATAAAACTGTAAAGCTCTTTTCTATGATTGCCGTATCTTATGCTTGCACCAATAACAATAATTTCATTTGAATCTAAATCTTGTGGAGTGACAGTTTCTAAAGAATGAATATTCATTGTTGCTAATGATTTATTTTTTGCCATCATATGCTTGCAAATTTTTAAAGTATGCCCATCAACAGAGGAATATATAAATAGAATTTTTTTAGACATTTTAAGAGGATTATAAGTCATAAGAGATTTTTGGTAGAATTATTTGATATTAGGTTAACTAAATGGAATTAAAAACAAAAAAAGCAAGGCCCTTTGAATTATCAGATCAAGCTTTGGCAAAACTTTCCCAGCTTTCTGAATCTGAAAAGGGGAAATATTTCAGAGTTTACGTTACAGGAGGAGGCTGCTCAGGCTTCCAATATGGCTTTAAATTTGATGAATTTGACTCTGATGAAGACTCTTTATTGGATTTTGAAAATGGCATCAAAGTGCTCTTAGATCAACTTTCTTATCCCTACATAACAGGGTCTTTGATAGATTACAAAGAGGATTTAATGGGCGCAAAATTCACTGTAGAAAATCCAAATGCTGCATCCACCTGTGGTTGTGGCTCATCATTCTCTATTTAAAAGAAACTCCTCTTCCAGAGTGAGCCAAAAAGGCAAAGGCTGCGGCCTCAACATATTCAATAGGAATATATTTATTAGTTGTTTTAACAGTTTTTTCTATTTTCGATTCGAGAAGGTGCATCAAGAATTTATTTTTTGCCCCACCACCATGTATAAAAACTTCTTCTGGTTTTTGGCACGCTAGATAAAAATCATTTATTTTCATCGCCGTGATTTCAGCTAGGGTTCTAAGTAACTCCTCTGCACCAAATGCATCAAGGTCAATTTTCTTAATCTTATCAGTATAGACACTAATATCATCTGCTCTAGGGTAGGGTAGATCATTAAATGGCTCTGAAATTTTTTTATAAAGTACATTGTTTAAGTTCCCCATTGAGGCAAGATTGCCATCAAGGTCAAAGTTCCCTAAATTTTTATTAATCATTACAAAGTCCATAAGGCAATTACCCGGCCCAAGATCTGATGCTAATTTAACTTTCTTCCCAATAAGATGCGTTCCATTAGCTATGCCTCCAATATTTACAATAAGTTTAGATTTATTTTGCTCGCCAAAAATATAATTATGAAACTCTGGTATGAGTGGCGCGCCTAATCCTCCTCTTCTGATGTCCTCATTTCTAAAATCAGAAATTACCTCCATTGATAACTTATCTGAAATATATTCTGGGCTCCCAGCTTGCAAACTTGATTTTGTATTGTGCGATATAGTTTGCCCTGAGAAAGCTATAGCCTTTATATCTTTCTTGTTAAAATTGGATTCTTCAATAATTTTAGATACTAAATAAATAGTTTTTTCGTTTATTTCTTCTGAAATAAAATCATAGCTTTTAGAAGTTTTATAATTCTCTGAGAATGGTATTGTTAGTGTTTTATGAATTTTGAATCTTTTTGTGAAATCAACAATACAGCCATCAAGATTATCTCTACTTGTTCCTGACATCACACCTATGTATAAGCTACTC
>MDTE01152070.1_pt1 | contig 11032 bp, 12 predicted proteins | sample 811231 | NCBI WGS metagenome assembly MDTE01 (sample SAMN05326651, study PRJNA326480) | marine metagenome | isolation source: seawater | place: Indian Ocean: Red Sea | collected 2010 | reverse complement strand
TGAGCAGCTCCATGTAAAATTCCTATTTTTGAACTATTTGTTAGAGGTGCAGCATGTAATTTACTGTTTTTTGGTCCACCAGCTTCAACCCCGATCAGTTGTGCGTGCGTGTCTATAAATTCATTCCAAAACCCCATTGCAGAACTTCCTCCACCTACACAATTAATCAATTTTAATTTTTTGGGAATTCTTCCAAACTCTTCTTTAATTTGAATTAAGAGCTCTCTAGAAATTTGTGCAGTACTCCATGCGCAAATTTTAATAAATATATTTGGCCCAACTGTTGATCCAACACACATATGCGTTGTGTCACAATTTGAAACCCAATATCTCATACACTCACTTACTGCATCAACTAATGTTTGGCTTCCTGTGGTAACAGGGACTATTTTTGCTCCATTTTTTTTCATAGCCAGGACATTAGGCTGCTGTCTTTTGATATCTTTAGCCCCCATAAAAATTTTACATTTAAGACCAAATTTTTTTGCTGCCATCGAAAGCATCTTTCCTGCATAACCTGCACCAGTGTCTCCAACAACATATTTTTTACCTGCCCTCTTAGCAATCAAACAATGAACAGTAGCATTATAAATTTTATGAGCCCCACCATTAGCTTCAGAGACAACCTTGGCGTATATTTGAGCTCCACCAAGGTGTTCAGTCAAATTTTCAAGCTTTATAAAAGGAGTTGGGGATCCTACATAATTTTCAAAATAATAATCTCTTTCTTTTAAAAAATTTTTATCTTTTCTGAGTTTTTCGAAAAGATTTGTTAGATCATCGATTGGTTTTTTTAATGTTTCCGGAACAAAATTTCCTCCAAATTTCCCCCCATACATGAAATTTTTATCATGTTGATCTATAAACGGTATACCCTTTTTAATTTTTAAGCTCATTTATTTTATAAATAAATTTTTTTATTTTTTGATGATCTTTGTACCCTATTTGTGTATCCGATTCCAAGCTACTGGACAAATCACAAAAGGTAACTCCAGATTTCACAATAAAATCAATATTGTCTTGAGAGATTGAACCTGCCAAAGCAAATCTCTCACCTTTTGGTAGCCTTGAAATTAATTTTTTTGGAAACTCAATAGATTTTTCCATACCAGGTGTATCAAATAAAATAATTTCAGCTTCATTAAATTTTCTATAATTCTCTATATCAGATTCTTTGTGTATTTTTATAGCTTTGATGACTTTAATACCCATTGATTTAATTTTTTTAACTCTTTCCTCAGTTTCGGAACCATGTAACTGAATAAAGTCAAAATTTCCTAGAACTGTTTTTTCAATAAACTCATCACTTGGGTTTACGGTTACAGCTACAAACAAGGAATTCTTTTTTTTATAAGATTTTAATTTTTGAACTTCTTTCAATTCCAAATTTCTAGGAGATTTTTTGTAAAATACAAAACCTAAAAAATTTACTCCAAGATCAATACAAATTTGAACATCTCTTGCGGGATGTAAGCCACAAATTTTTAATTTCATATTAATTTAATTCTTTTATAAGTCTTTGGATATTTTTTTTAAAAGTTCCCTTTATAAGACTACGCCCCATAACTAAAGCTGTTGCCCCATTTTTAAAAGCTTGCTTAGGAGTCATAACTCTCTTTTGATCTCCTTTGCTATCTCCAGATAATCTTATCCCTGGAGTAATTATTTCCTTTTTAAAAAATTTTTTTACAATTTTTATTTCATGAGGGCTACAAACGATTGCATCTAATTTTGCTTTAGACGCTAATTTAGCTTGAGTTGATACTATTTTTTTTACATCTCTATTGTATCCAATCTCTTTCAAAGATTTGTTATCAAGCGAAGTAAGTATACTGACCCCAACTAGTTTCGTAGTTTTACTTGAAACTTTTTTAGCAGCTCTTAAAGCTTCTAAACCTGCACTTATATGAATAGTAATATAATTAAATTTTAAATCTTTAACTGCCCTCATAGCTGAAGCACAAGTGTTAGGAATATCTGACCACTTATAGTCACCCCATGTAGTTTTGTTTTTAAGACTTGATACGAATTTTCTCCCATTTTTTGAATTTAAGAATTCTAAACCAAATTTGTACCCAAAATTTATTTTTTTTATATTTGTTTCTTTTATAATTTTCTTAATTTTTTTAGGTTTAGTTGTATCACAAGCAATAAAAATTTTGGGTTTTTTCATCTATTAATTAACTCTTTAAGCTTTTTACTAGCTTTAAATCTTATTTTATTTTTTTTTGGCACATAAATCAATTGCCCAGTTTTTGGGTTACGTGCAGAATACTTTTCATTAATTTTTCTAATAAATAAAGTACCAAATCCTCTTAGCTCTATATTTCTATTATCCACAAGAGCTTTTTCGATACATTCACAAAACAAATTTAAAATTTCTTCTGATTCTTTTTGAGTTAATTTAGGATTTTTCTTTTTGAGTTCCTTAATAATTTGTGCTCGCGACAATTACTTTTCTTTTTTCCCTTTTTTACCCATTGCTTTTTTGAAAATCCCAGCAAGTGTAGCGCCAGATTTAGTAGCGCCCTCACCAAATTTAGCTATAAGAGATTTTTCCTCATCAATTTGAGCGGCTTTCACACTTAATTTAATTCTTCGCACTCTCAAATCCAATTCCACTATTTTGGCATCTAGCGCATTCCCTGGTGAAAAAACCTCTGGCCTTTGATCTGCAGACTCTTTTGCTAAATCTGCTTTTCTTATTGTTACAATTAGTTTTTTATCTTTATCTATTGCTACTTTTACACCAGTTTTTAATACTTCATGTATTCTGGTTGTAATAATGTCGCCAACCTTTTTATTGTTGTCTTTAAAGAAGTCCAAAGGATCTTTATCCAAAGCTCGTTTTGAAAATCTTATTTTATCATCTTTAAGTTCTAAAATTTTGACGTCAATTACATCATTTTTCTTAAATTTTTTGAGTTCTTCTATATTTTCATCATAAGAAATTTCTTTATAATGAAGCATTCCAGATAGACCATAATCAACCAATTCTCCAAATATAGCCTTATCAGTTATATTATTTACTTTTATCTTAACTCTTTCCCCAACTTTATCTTGAATTTTATTCCAAGGGTTATCCAACGTAGCCTTATATGATAATGATATTCTTTTTGTCTCCTTGTCGATGTTTACAATCTTAAATTTTATTTTTTGTGAAACTGAAAGAACCTTACTTGGTTTTACGTTTCTGTTTGTCCAATCTAATTCAGAATTATGAATTAAACCTTCGATACCATCTTCAATCTTAACAAAACATCCGTAATCCATCATTTTTGTTACCACTCCACTATAAATTTCTCCAATTTTGTATTTCTTTTCAATATTCTCGTATGGGTCCTCAGTTAATGCTTTAACACTTGCTGATACGCGATTTGTCTTTTCGTCTATTTTTGTAATTTTAACCTTTATTTTTTGACCTATAGAAACCAGGTCAGAAGGTTTTTTAACACGACCGTGACTTAGATCTGAAACGTGCAACAAAGCATCTATTCCATTTATATCTAAAAAAATTCCCCAATCAGTTGTTGCCTTGACGATTGCGTTATCAACCACATCGTTGACTTTAATATTTTTTAAAGCCTCTATAATTTCAGCATTCTTACTTTTTTCTAGTACAGCTCTTCTTGAAACGCAGACGTTGCCTCTATTTTTATCTATTCTTGTTGCTATAACTTTTACAGGCGTATTCATTAGATGATCAACTTTTTTGAGGGGTCTTACATCGATTTGTGATGATGGCATAAAACATGGAAGCCCTTCAACAGTTGCAACAAAACCACCCTTTATTTTTCCGGTAATATAACCTGTCATTTCCTCTTGCGACTCAAATTTGGCTTGCATTTTATTCCAAGATTTCATTTTTCTGGCTTTATCCCTAGAAATTATTATCTCTCCTTTGAAACTCTCTATTCTTTCAAGATAAACATCGATTTGAGATCCAACTTTTAATTTTGCAAACTCATCATCATTTTTGAATTCTTCTATTGGGATCATCCCTTCCATTTTTGCTTTACAATCAACTACCACAAAGTTTTTTGTGATTTCGGTTACTGTAGCTTTGATAATTTGATTTTCTTTAAGTTTTCTTCCTTTGAAATCTTGCTCTAAAAGATTTTGGAATTCTTTATGTAAAGGGCTGATATTTTTAATTTCTACTTCACTTGCCATATTTTGTTTTTATAACTTTTTCCACATTTTTAATCATTTTTGCTAACATTGCTTGCTTAGTCAATTTTCCGGAATCGATTTCTATACTCTCTGGATGTTTAAGTAAAGGGGAGTTTTTTCTATTTATGTCTGAAAAATTTCTTATTCTAAGCGCCTTTTTTACATCTTTAAGTTTTATCTTAGAATTAAATTTTTTTAATTCACTATATCTCCTTGTGGCAGCTATATTTAAATTGCATTTAAAAAAGAATTTTACATCTGATTTTGGTAAAATCTTTGTTGAAATATCCCTCCCTTCAATACAACATCTTTTATTTTTTTTCGAAAAAACGATTTGGAATTTTTTTAATATCTGTCTAATCTTTTTTATTTTAGCGATCTGAGCACTATTTTCTGATATTTTTGGAGTATGTAAATTTATTTTATTTAATTTTTTGTAATTTAATTTTTTAAAATTTTTTTGCAAGAATAAGATTTTATTCTTTGGTTTAAATTTTAAGATTAAATAGCTAGCGTATCTATATAATAGACCAGAGGATAAAAATTTAAGATTATATTTTTTTGAAATCATTTTTGCACCTGTTGTTTTTCCTGTGGCGGCACCGCCATCGCAAGAAATCTGCAATTTTTTTTTAATATATTTCAAATTTTGCCCCCAGTATTTTCATTAATTTCAAAAAAGAAGGTGAAGATGTATTAACCGTTTCAAAATTCCTAATTTTTGTTTTAACTCCTGTTAGAATTGCTAGAACAAAAGACGACATGCATATTCGGTGATCTCCTAGGTTTGGAATAGTTATGATCTTATTGAAAAAACTAATTTTTCCTTTTCCAAAAATTTTTAAATCATTCTTTGTTGAAACACTTTTTATTCCTATTTGTTTTAGAACTTTTTGCATTTCCTTTATCCTGTTGCTTTCTTTATTAGCTAAATCTCCTATTCCCTTAAATTTAGAAATTCCTTTAGTTAAAGCTGCAATTACAAACAGTATTGGATATTCGTCTGTAGAATTTACGTAATATTCTTTTGAAGCGTTGATTGGCCTTAGTGAGCTACTTTTCACAATAATATCTCCTCTCAGCTCATTGTTATCCTGGCGCAAATTTACAAATTTAATTTTAGCACCTTGTTTTTTAAGTAAGTCATAAAAGCCAATTCTACTTTTATTCAAACAAACATTTTTTATTTTTAAAATTGAATTTTTGTTTAATAAAGTAAGAGCTGTGTAAAAAGCAGCAGATGAAGGATCACCAGGCACATTTATTTTCATGCTTTCAAGTTCCTTTTTGCCACAAATTTTTATTAAATTTACTTTTCCTTTCTTAATTTTAATAACACTCTTATTTTTAAGAAGCATATTTTCCGTGTGATTTCTGCTTTTTTTTGTTTCTAAAATTTCTGTATTACCATAAGAATTTAAACCCGCCAAAATAACAGCACTTTTTAGCTGTGCTGATACGCCTGCTTTATAATCGATACCTATTGGCATTTCACTAGATATTAATTTCAATGGAAAATAAAATTTTTTTTTAGGTAAAAATGAGGCGCCAAAATCAGACATTAATGAAATTAATTTTTTCATGCTTCTTTTATTTAATGAGTGATCTCCTTTAATTTTTAACTCAAGATTTGGTGTAGTTGATAATATTCCGATCAAAAGTCTCGCTAATGTTCCAGAATTTCCAAAATTTAGTTCCGCATTTTTCTTGGCAAAAAATGATCCCAAGCCCTTACCGTAAATTAAATAATTACCTTTATTTCTTTTAATTATTTTAACACCAAGTTTTTTCAAGCATTGTATCGTAGAAAAAACATCATCCGATTCAAGAACATTTTTAATATTCGAGATATTTTGACTTATTCCTCCAATTAAAAAACTTCTTATAGAAATTGATTTATCTGAGTCGACTTTTATAAATTTATTGAAAGGCTTAATTTTAGTTTCGATTTTAAGATTAAAGCTTTTAGAATACATCAATTTTTAATCAAATTGAGAACCAAAATAATGCTCAATAGCTTTTGACGATTTAAGTAATTCTCTTGAAGTTCCCTCTGCTATTACAGTTTGCTCACCGAGAACGTAACTTCTATCAGTAATATCAAATAAGTTCTTCACATTATGATCGGTGATCAGAATAGACGTTCCAGTAGATTGTATTTTCATTATATATTTTTGAATGTCCTGTATGACTATCGGATCTAAAGCAGCCAAGGGCTCATCCAATAAAACAATTTTTGGTTTATTAATCATTAACCTAGCCATCATAAGCCTTCTTATTTCACCACCAGACAAAACAGATGCATTTAAAGATCTTAAGTGTTGTAAATTAAATTCATCTAATAGTTTCTCCGTTACTGATTTTTGATTTTCAACTCCTTGAAGAGAAATTTGGGCTATTCCTAATATATTATCATAAACCGACATATCAAAAACGCTTCTTTGTTGAGGCAAATATCCTAAACCCTCCTTTGATCTTAGATGTATTGGGATTTGTTCAATAGATTTATTATTCAAATAAATTTTTCCGCTATCTATATTTTGTTCTCCTATACATAAAGAGAAAAGGGTTGTTTTTCCACATCCGTTGGGTCCAAGTATTCCAACACACTCACCTGGATAAACTTTAAGCGAAAGCTTTTTTAAAATTGGTCTACCATCGTAAGATTTACTAATATCTTTAACCTCAAATATTGGTTTGTCTTTTTTAAATTTTAAAATTCTGAATCCTTTTTTCATTTTAAATTTATATTAGCGTTAACTTTATTATCATTAAAAGCTGCAATTTTTAAAGTCTGCTTTTCTATATCAAAAAATAATTTGTCGGCTGCCATTTTTCCTCTCGTGTCCTCTATAATTACATCTTTAGAAATAACTAAAAAACTTTCTGTATTTGAATATTCAGCTTTTTCAGCAGATAATTTACTTTCCATATAATCAGCTTTTACATTACCATAAAAAAACATATCAAGTGATTTATTGTTATATATACCAGTTTTCGAAGATACAGTTAAGACTGTTCCATCCTTAAAATAAAAAGTAGCAGTTACAAATTTCATATTTACAATATCTTGATCAGATTTATTTGTAGTCGCCTCTTTTGACTTAAGAATGTATCTATTTCCTGTGAGGTCTATTCCAGAGTACTCTATGTTATAAAAAACATCCCCATCAGACTGTTTTTCTAGCTGCTGTTTAACTTTTTCTTGAGACGCTGTAATTAGTTTTTCACCTGACGTTCTTTCTCTATCTAGGTAAGTAAAAAAAATAATAAACAACCCAACAAATAGTAAGATAATTTGAGTAAAGAGTATCTTTTTTTTTCTATTAGTCATTAAATTCCCCTCTGTAAAAGAAAATGTATATGAATAATTCCCTTTAAAGCTTTATTGGTCTTTTTAAAATTTTGATCAGAAACTACCAATAAACTTGTAATTTTTTTCTCGTTCATAATTGCTAAGGCTTTTGATGCTGGCATATTTTCATTAACAACTAATGGTTTTTTTGTCATAAACTTTTTTAAATTAGTATTTTTTGAAAAATTTTTTAATTCTCTTCTCAAATCACCATCCGTTACAATTCCTTTAATAAATTTATTCTTTACGATGACAACAATACCTAGTTTCTTTTGATTTATAACTTTCAGAGCATCTTTTAAATTTTTTTTATAGTGAATAACTGGCATTTTTTTTCCTGTAACCATTATATCTTTAGCAAGAAGCAATGAATTACCAATGTTGCCACCAGGATGGAAAACTTTAAATTTCTCTTTTGAAAACTTTTTTTGATGCATCACGGTAGTAGCCAAACAATCCCCTAATAAAAGCGTCACCGAGGTGCTTGTGGTCGGCACCATCCCGGTCACATCAGACTCCCTTACTTTGGGTAAAATTATTTTTACATCACTTGCTTTCAACAAAATGCTATCAGGTTTAGACGCAATGCCTATTATTTTAATTCTATATCTGTTTGCATATTTTAACATGTTAGTTAATTCTGAAGTATTTCCTGAGTAAGAAAATATAACCAAGACATCTTTTTTTTCAATTTGACCCATATCACCATGTAATGCTTGAGCTGGATCACAAAAAAAACTTGGTATACCTACACTCGAAAAAGTAGCAGAAACTTTCTTACCAATTATTCCACTTTTACCTATTCCTGCACATATGACTTTGCCCTTACAGTTCAAGATTAAATCAACTGCTTTTATGAAAGATTTATTAAATATTTTTTTGATTTTTTTTAATTCACTTATTTGAATGTTAGCTGATTTTTTTGCAATTGATATATAATTTTTTTTATTCATTATTAATGTTCAAAAATATCTTCTTTAAAACCTTTTTGATCTAATTCTACTCTTGTATCTAAAAATTCTAAACATTTTTTAAATATATCTAATCTCTTTTCTCTTATTAACATTTTTTCTAATTCTAATTTAATTTTATGAAGGTAAATTACATCGTTGGCAGCGTACTCTAATTGTTTATCCGTCAAGTCGTTTATATCTTTATTCCAATCACTGCTGCCTTGTCTTTTATCTAAAGATTTATTGCAAAACTCTTGCACAAGGTTTTTAAGACCATGAGCGTCAGTATAAGTTCTAACAATTTTTGAAGCTATTTTAGTATCAAAAATATTTTTCATTTTACATTTAAGAAAATATTCAAGTGAACTTTTATCAAATCTCAAAAAGTGTCCAATTTTTAAAATTTTTTCATTTTCTAAGACCGATACTAAATTGGGAGCTTTATAATTATTTTTATTTGGTTGAATTATAAAAACATTGGATTTTTCGTCACAAATTTGAATTAAACTAAGTTTATCTCTCTCTGGGATTTGTAGTCCTGTAGCTTCCGTATCAATTGCAATGCTGTTTTTAAATGAATTAGCTATCTCTGAAGTTATGTCCTCTTTTATCTTAGTTATTTTCATATATAAGTGTATTAAATACCATGAAAAATCAAATTTGCGTAATTTTAGGTGGTGGAGGATTTATCGGAAAATACTTAGTCAGAAATATGACTAAGAAGAATTATAGATGTATCATTACCACAAGAAAAGCCTTTCAAAAGGGATATTTAAAGACTCAGGGAACACCAGGGTCAATCGAATTGTTAGATTGGAATCCAAATAATTTCTCTGAATTAAAAGAAGCTATAAAAAATGCAGATGTTGTTATTAATTTGATCGGTATTCTTTATGAAACACGAAAACAAAAATTTTACGACATACACTCAAAAATTCCTGATGTGATCTCAAAAATTTGTTCTGAGACAAATGTTAAAAAATTTATTCATGTAAGTGCTATTGGAGCAAACGAAAATTCAAAATCTGTTTATCAAAAATCAAAATACCATGGTGAGAAAAAAGCATTAGAAAATTTTGACCAATCAGTTATAATTAGACCGAGCGTAGTTTGTGGCCCAGAAGATAATTTCACAAATCTTTTTTCAAAATTAAGTATTTTGCCAGTAATTCCAATAGTCGGTATGAAATATAAATTTCAACCTGTCCTAGTTTCAGATGTTGCTGATGCGATAGTAAAAGCTATAGAAAAAAAAAATAATGGGAGAAAAATTTATGAAATTGGAGGCCCTAAAGTAATAAGTTTTGAAGACATGATAAAATCAATTTTATCTTCGATTAATAAGAAAAGATTTGTAATTGAGATGCCTATGGCAATTGCAAAAATTCAAAGTGCGATTACAGATTTGTTGCCTTTTCCCCCAATCTTAACAAAAGACCAGTGTGAAATTTTATCCGAGGCAGACAATGTAGTTTCAAATCACAACTTAACTTTAGAAGATTTAGATATAAAACCATCAGATGTAGAAGATGCAATGAAAAAATGGTTATGGAGATATAAAGATGGTGGGCAGTTTGCAAAAGCTTAAATGAAAAGTATGACTTTACTATCAGGGTATATATATCTTGCTTTAGCTATTATCACAGGGATTGCCTCAAATGGTTTTTTAAAAACAACTGAGGGATTTTCAAAAATAAGCCCAACAATCTTTTGTGTTACAAGTATTGTAGTTTGTTTATTTTGCATTTCAAAAGCAATGACAATAATTCCAGTAGGCTTTACTTACGCAACTTATGGCGCTTTAACCATAACTGCAGTGACTTTATTTGGTATATTCAAATATAATCAAACACCCAATCTATATGGAACAATTGGATTAGTTCTAATTATCTCTGGAGTAATACTTTTAAACCTTTTTGGCAAAGTAAAATAAAACCCTAGGTAGAATCTTAACTTATTAAGCGACTCCTCTTTATTTATATTTTGTGCTAGATTTTTTTCTTTTTAAAGAAAACGGGGGACATTCAAAATGAAAAAAATAAAAGCAATAATTGCTTCGTTGGCACTTTTCGCAATGTTTGCGGGAACATCTGCCCAAGCAAAAACAGAAATACAATTTTGGAGCGCCTTCGGAGGGAGGCTTGGAACCTTGCTTGAAGAGCAAGTGTCTAAGTTTAACGCTAGTCAAAATAAATACACTGTAGTTCACACGAGAAAAGGTAACTACTCTGAAACTCTTAATGCTGGTATCGCTGCATTTAGAGCTGGACAACATCCTCACATACTTATGGTCTTCGAAGTAGGAACGGCAACATTAATGTCGGCCAAGGGTGCGCACGTGCCGATGTTCGAGCTCATGAAAAGTGCTGGACAAAAATTTAATCCTAATGGATTTGTTGGGCCAGTGAAAGGATATTACACTGACACGTCAGGAAATATGTTATCAATGCCATATAACTCTTCAACACCTGTTCTTTGGGTTAATAAAGACTTGATGAAAAAAGCAGGTTTAGATCCAGAGATGGACTTAAGTACTTGGAAAAGAGTTGGA
>MDTE01154867.1_pt1 | contig 11033 bp, 9 predicted proteins | sample 811231 | NCBI WGS metagenome assembly MDTE01 (sample SAMN05326651, study PRJNA326480) | marine metagenome | isolation source: seawater | place: Indian Ocean: Red Sea | collected 2010 | reverse complement strand
TATATGGTCTCAGTAGATTTCAATTAAAAATTTCAAAAGTAACCATTATTACTTCGGTGGGATTGTGAAGCTGTTTAAGCACTACTCAAATTCATTATTAAGTTATTTATCAAGAATAATTTATACTTTTATTTTAAGTTTGTTCATAAACAACTATTTTTTAATATTTTTTATGGCTTATTTTTTGGTTATTTTTCAAAGCTTTTTAATAAATTCAAAAATAATTTTTAATACTGAGAGCGACAAGACAAGGTTTATGAAGTTTATTATATTTAATTTAACCTTAAGTGGGATAGAGTTTATTGTCTTTTCATATTTGTTAAATTTTGTAGAATCTTTGATACAGGTCACCGCGTTAAGTGCAGTGACATCAAGCGCACTTAGATTTGTAATTTATAAAACCTATATATTTAAAAATTAACTTTGTCACTAACAATAAAGTGTGGTCTTTTTTTTGTCTCCTCATATATCAATCCTAGATATTCACTAACTATGCTTAAAATTAAGAATATTAAGGAGAAAAATAATAATAACACTCCTACTAAAGTACCAAAGCCATCAAAAGGCACTCCATTTCTAATCCAGTTAAATATTTGATAAATAAGAATAGTGATAGACAAAATTGACGTCACTAAGGTAAAAACAATTGAAACTCTTAAAGGCTTGGTTGAAAAAGCTAAAAGACCCCTTATTGCAAAATTTAATACAGGTATAGTTTTTGCATGAGATTTTCCAGAAAATCTTTTTTGCCTTTCAAACTCTATTCCAATTGACTTAAAACCAACCCAAGAAAAAAAACCTCTATAAAATCTATTAACCTCATCTAGACTTTTTACAGCGTTTACAACTTTTTTATCAACCAATCTAAAGTCACTTACATTTTCCGGTATTAAACTATCAGAAAATTTATTTACAATTTTATAAAAAAGACGGGAATTTAATTTTCTAATAAATGACTTTCCAGGTCTTCGTGAAACAATTCCATAAACCTGTTCATATCCTTCTTCCCATTTTTTAATAAATTGAGAAATAACAGCTGGGTCATCTTGAAGATTAGCAGTCATAATTACTGCCGCGTCCCCTTCGAAGCTTTCCAATCCTGCAGCAATTGCTCCGTCCATTTTAAAATTTCTTGATAATTTGAGCATTTTGACTTTTTTATCAGCTTTTGTTAATTTTAAAATTTCACCATATGTATTGTCTGAGCTTCCATTTTCTACAAATAGAATGCTGAATTGATAATTTTTATTAAGTTCAAAACTATCTAAAAGTTGACTGTAAATCTCTTTAATATTTCCTTCTTCATTGTATGAAGGTATGATAATTTGTATTTTTTTCATTTATTCAATTTTAACCATATTGAACTAATTTAAGAAGAGGGTTTTTGCTAGTATGTAAATATTGTTGAATTAAAAGGGTAATTTATGAATTCGAATGAACTCCAAATGGTTGAAATACTCATTAAAGGTAAAGAAAAATATGGTTATGTCTCTGTAAAAGCTGAATTTGAAGCAGAAGGTACACGAGTTGATGAATTACTGAGGCTTATTGATATAACAAATAAGGCTGGATTAAAATTAACTGTAAAAATTGGCGGATGTGAAGCAAAAAGAGACTTAATGGAGTCAAAACAATTTGGTGTTGACTATATTGTAGCTCCTATGGTTGAGACTGAATATGCACTCTCAAAATATATTGAAGCAAAGAATTCTGTATTTTCAGATGATGAAAAAAAGTATACAGATTTTTTAGTCAATCTTGAAACTAAAGCTTCATTCGAAAATAAAAACGAGATAATTAGTCTTGCAAGTGGAAATATTGATGGAATTGTCTTTGGCAGAGTTGATTTTTCAGAAAGTTTAGGTGTTGGAAGAGATGGAATTCATAGTGAGGTTGTAACAAACAAAATTTTAGAAGTAGCAGAGCTATGTAAAGACAAGAAACTAGATTTAGTTGTTGGTGGTGCAGTTTCCTCAGACTCGCTCAGTGTTTTAAAGCAAATAAATGATGTCTACCTAAGTAGGTTTGAAACTAGGAAGGTTGTATTTTCATCTAAATCAATTAATGAAACTGGAATAAAAGAGGGGTTAGTGAATGCTGTTCACTTTGAACTTCTTTGGTTAAAAAATAAAAAAGAGTACTACTCAAACATAGAAAAAGAAGATGATTTAAGAATTGAAATGCTTAACAAAAGATGGAATGTTCTTGAGTAGCAAATATATCTTTAATTTCTGCTATCTAAAATATTATTGATTTCATCTTCAGGTAAAAAAGGATACATGTCATATAATGGCGCTGACTTCATCTTGCCATCCTCATAAAGTCTTGATGAAGCTTTTGGTTCAAATTCTTGAGATTTATCTAGAACTACATCACAAATAATTGCATGCTTTTTACTTAAAATTTTATTTATCATATCTTTTATGTTTTTTGAATTAGCAATTTTTATATACTCAAGCCCGTAAGCCTTTGCTATAAATTTTAAATCAGGAAATGTCAGACCGCTTTCAACACCACAACCAATTACATTATCAGGAAAATACTTTGACTGAGTCTGGCGAATAGAGTGGTATCCATCATTTGAGAAAACAAATATCTTTATTGGTAATTTATGATAACTAACTGTTGCAAGTTCTTGTATGTTCATTTGTAAACTTCCATCCCCTTCAATACAAACAATGTTTGATTTTCTAGAAGAAAAACTTGCACCTATAGCTGCAGGTAGTCCGTATCCCATTGATGCAGATCCAGAATTACTAAATAACCTTTGACCCTTTTTTAATTTTGCTACTTGAAAAGTAGTAACAACTGCTGTTCCATCTGAAGTTATTACAATATCATCTTTTTTTAAAGCTTTAAATAATACTTCCCCAAAATAATATGGATTGATAAGTTTAGATTTTGAATAATTATCATTAAAAACAGGGTATTGTTTTGCCAATTCTTTAGACCACTCTAAGTATGCTTTATGATTTTTGTTTTTTAAATTGGTTGTAATTTTATTTATTTCAGACAGGAAATCCTTCAAATCATAATTTAATTTTTTATCAATATTTAAAGTTTTTTTATTCATCTCTTCTGAATCTATATCAACCATTACTTTATATGAATTTGGTGAAAACGATTTAAAATTATAACCTATTTGCCTAATGTTAAGTCTTGAACCAAGGATTATTAATAAATCGCAAGTTTCTATAACAAAATTTCCGGCACGATCTCCAACTGTACCTGGTCTTCCTACATAGTTTTTATGTGAGTTTTCAATAACGTCATGAGCATTCCATGCAGTAAGAACTGGTATGTCTGATTTATTTATAAACTTTAAAAATTCATCGTGTGAATTTGAAGCTCTTATTCCTCCACCTGCAATAATTGCTGGATTTTTTGAAGAGTTAATTTTATTTAAAACATATTTAAGATCATCCTTAGTAACTTTAGGTCTTTTATATTTAGGTAAGTTTTGAAATTTCTTTTGTTTGCTTGGGTTATAAATTGCTCCCTGGATATCCATAGGCACGTCAATCCATACAGGGCCAGGTCTTCCACTAGTGGAAAGTGATATGGCATGAGAAAGTACATCATCTAAATAATCCTGATTTTTTAACTGGTATGAAAACTTTGTTATTTTTTTTACCATCGAAATAATGTCATTTTCCTGATCACCAAGTTGTCTTAATTTTGAAGACTTTAAATTTAAAGTTTCTTTTTTAACCTGGCCAGAGATTATTATCATGGGCATAGAATCTGTCCATGCTCCATAAACTCCATTAATTGCATTGATTCCACCTGGTCCAGTAGTTACATTTACACAGGCTGGCCTTCCACTTAGCTTTGCGTAACCTTCAGCAGCCATAGTACATGCTTGTTCATGATGCATGTTTATTACATTTAATTTACTATTCCTGCTTAAAGCATCATTTAAGTGCATTGAGCCACCACCAGTGACCATAAACACATCTTTAATTTGTGATTCTGTAAGAAGTTCAGCTATTCTATCTGAAACTCTCATAATGAATTTAGTTTAACATTTAATTTCATTTTATTGCTCTTAGTGAATCTGGTGTTAATGGAAAGTTAATTTTTAACTTGTCAAAAAGTAAAGCAATAGTAAATCCAATCATCCATGGGACATTGACTATCTTTTTTTCAAGTCTCATAAAATCATTTATAAGAAATCTAAAATTAATTGGACCAATATCAACACACTTAATTATTTTTGATTTATTTTCTTTGCTTTCAATTAATTTAATTAATTCTTTTTCGATTTTTCTTATACTTGTTAAGTAATAAATTTTTTTAGAACCTGAAAAATTAGGCAAGATAGGAAATTTCTTTGCTAAATTAAAAATATTATTAATGAAACCAATTGAGAAAGGTGCATTTTCATCATAAATTATCCCTGCTCTAATAACTGATCCTCCACTTTCTATGACTTTTTGTTCAACAATTCTCTTGTGTCTCTCATATACTGATGTAGATTCTTCGCTAGCGTTTACTGTAGACAGAAAAATAAACTTCTTCATTTGTTGTTCAGATAATTTATTTATTAAATTAAAAGATCCAATAACGTTTATATCATAGGACTCTTTTTCTTTTCTGTTTTGCATATTCCAAGCTAAGTGAAACATATAATCTGTATTTCCAAATAAATTGCTGTTGAATTCAAATTCCATAAAATTTGAGTTTCTATTTGAGTTTTTTTTAATTTGTTGATAGTTAAGAATTTGTGAAGAATTTAATAAATTTCCTACGCTACTGTTTAGACCAGTGCATAATATTTTCATATAATAGATAATAATATACATTGAGGTCTTTAAATGAAAATTTTAGTTGCTGGCTCAGGCCCCTCTTCCTTTGCTACAATGCTTAATTTATTGAAAACAAATCACGAAATTTATCTTATAGATAATTCAGAACAATCTGAAGATGATTTTGATAAGTGTATATTTAGTGAAAATTTTAAAAACGGAAATAGAATTCCTGAAAATACTAACATATTTGATCAACAAGAATTTAATTTTGAAAATGATGGACCCTATCCTTCAAAAATTTTTGGTGGTTATTCAAACGTTTGGGGCGGCACTTTATTTGAACCAACAAAAAGTGAAGTTGAATTATATAACTCGTTAGACATTGATATTCAAAAATACTTCAAATTAATAAAAAAAAATCTTTACACGGCTGGTTGTAATTTAAATAATAATTTAGTTCAAATAAACCAAACAAAACGGGAAGAAATGATATTTTCAGCTTTAAAAAATTTTGATAGTGAAATGTCAAAAACATATTTTTCGGAAATATGTATAAACCCAGCAAATCCATACTTGAATGATTTAAACAAAATATGCAAAGAGTGTAATGGTATTATATGGGCGTGTAGGCAAGATACAATATGGACAACGAAAAGTTTTTTTAATAAACTTATCAATGATAAACGTATAAATTATATTTCTAATTTTAAATTAAAATCTTTGAAGGAAAGTATTGATAATTCAGAGGTTATTTGTTTATTTGAAAATAACAATATTCAACGAGAGCTTATTTTTGATAAAGTGTTTATAGCTGCTGGACCAATTGGGACAAGTAAAATAATTATGAATTCAAGTAATATTAAAGCTATAGAAGTTAGAACATGTGATATGTTAAGTCTTCCCTTTTTCAAACTAAGTTTTAGTAGATCGAAAGAGCATACATTTGCAGATATATTTAGTTTTTTAAAAATATCAAATACAGAAATATTTATGCAAATTTATGGATATTCTAGGAACCTTTTAAAAATGTCCTTAGGGGTTGTTCCTTTTATAAAATACTTAAAGTTTTTACCAGATATATTCTTTTCAAGTTTTGGAGGGATGTTTGTGTACTTTGATCAAAACATTTCTTCATCAATTCAGTTGATAAAAAATAATGAAAAGATAAATATAAAAATTAAAAATAAAAGCAAAATTAATAAAAGTTTGATAAATAAATTATCAAAACATTTATTAAAATCTAAAGTTATCCCATTGTCTTTTTTATCGAAACAATTTTATTTTGGTAAAAGCAACCATATGGGCGGTCAGTTTTATCATTCTACAAATAAAACCGGTGTCTCTTCGGATAGACTAGGAAGAATTTTGGATTTTCAAAATGTTCATATAATTGATAGCTCAGTATTACCAATCATAAACGTAGGGCCGATTACTGCAGTTACAATGGCTAACAGTTATAGAATAAGTGAAGAGATTATTAATCATTAACTTGACTTAAAAGACTTTTATAAAATTTTCTATTCAGAGAGATTAGAAAAGTATACAAAAATATCGCAATATTTAAAAAATTTGAGAATGATGGTGGTCCTTTGATGAAGTGTGGTATTGGTAGTAAAATAATTAAAATCAAAATTATTAGAAAATGATCTATTTTGGTCTTTTTATTTTTAAGAAGAATTAACAAAATAATCAAAATTAAAACTGGTAGGTGATAATCAGCAATTGGAAATGAGATAACTAATGAAAACATTGTTAGTAAAAATGCTTTTAATTGAACGTTCATTTTCCTATTAAAAAATATATAAATAACCAATAAAGCTCCAGCAAATAAAGTTGTGTTATACCAAGGGTATGTGTGAAGATTATTAGGATCAAATAGTCTTTGAATTACACGGAAAAGTGAACTATCAAACCCATCTCCAATGAAAATATGAGAATCTCGTATGTGCCTAAAACCTACGAGCATTCCAGATAAAGAATAATCTTCATAAAATAACATAGCTAGTCTTAAAAAAATAAAATTTGAACAGACAAAAACAAAGAAAATCTTAATAATTTCATTAATCTGAGTTTTTAAGTTACTGTCAATAAAATATATCGGAAGAAGAAAAATGTAATTAGGTCGCAAGCTTAAAGCAATAATAAGTAAAGCTAATATTTTTATGTCCATCTTCTTTTTTTTAAATAATAAAATATAAGACATTATTAATAATTGAGATGTGTATCCAGCAGTAAAGTTACCCCTTTGGTATAAAAAGAGTACTGGGTAGGAAAATACTGAAAGGGTTATAAAGATATTTCCGTAAGTAGAAGAAACAGATTTAATTAAATTGAAATTTCTTAAAACCAACATTAAATATATAAAAAAATTTACGACAATAAAATAAGGGTGGGAAATATTAAAAATATTAATTAGGTGGGCTGTTATATGAAAGAATATTGTCACTAAAGGAACTGTGTGAATGTTGAACATAACATTAGAATCTGGAATCGTCTTCAAAAAAGGATTGCCATTATAAATATTACTATAAAAATTAATTTGCTCTGGATTAAACACATGTATGTAGGAATATAGTACTTTTAATCCATCAGCAAATGTATCCCCATAAAAAAATATGGAGTCTTTTAATATTCTTTGATTATCTATATTAAACAAATTAGCTATAGATGAAGGAAATAGATAAAAAATGAATATTATAAAAAAGGAAACTAAAAAATAATAGGTAAACAAATTAATTAATTTAATTTTCTTAAGAACAACTAGTTTATGAATTGCAAATATTACTATTATAAAAAAAATTAATAAATATGTCTCTGTGTTGTAAATGAAGTAATTTAATGAATTTATAATATCTTGAATCATCTCTATGGAGTGTTTTCAAAATTATTATTCATTATTTTTGAAGTGTCAACATTAGATATTGCACCCATTATTTTTCCTGTTCTAATCATTTCAATATTTTCAACATAAATGATATTAATTTTTATATTTCCAACAGTTTTTCTTAGTTCACTAATAATTGAATCAATCGAAATATTAGAATTACTATTTATAACCAATTTTAAATCAATTTCTTCTAGAGTGTTCTGAACAACCTGATAGCTTATTATTGTTTCAGCATACTCTTTAAAAAAATGTGCAAAAAATGTTCCTGGAACCCATGTATTGTTATCACAAATTATAATTGCTTTTGTTCTTCCTTGAATCTCTCCCAGTGTTTTAAATTGTATTATATTGTCTTTGGTCGAGTCTTCAATTGGTTTAACTCCTAAGTCCCCAATTTGGTATCTTATCATAGGGGTAACATAATTGTTTAGATCGGTTATAAATAGTTCCCCCGTGTCACCATCTTTTACGGGGTGCGAATTTTTCAATATTTCAACTAAATATGAATCATCAGAAATTAAGTGACCTGTATTATTTTTAGATTCATATGCTATACCAGAAAATTCTCTAGCACCATATTTATCAAAAACTTTTGCACCTATTTCGTTTTCAATAAACACTTTTAATTTATCAGGCATTTCTTGAGCTGATGAAATTATTGCATCAATGTTTAAAGTGTCAATATTGTTATTTTTAATATAATTAACTAAAAAGTTAAAAGATTCTGCATATCCATCGACTAAAAACGGATCGTGTTTATTTAATTTATTAATAAAATTTGAAATATTTTTTTCACTTATTTTATATGCAGGTATAAATATTCTTTTAAAAAAGATGTTGTCAACAAACTCCCTAATAATTTGACTATTAGACATTCCAATAGTTTGATGCCAAAGACGTGCTTGCCGTTTATTAGGAGTCCAACCAGTCCAAGTCCAAGCCCTGAAAGTATTAGACCATCTTACTTTTAATTGCTCCGAGTTAGCATATAGGCTCAATGGTGTTCCAGTTGAACCACTTGTCGAAATTAATAAATTTTTAAAATAAGATTTTTTACTACTTAACAAACCTTTTGAAAAATTTAACTTAAGTTCATCTTTAGTCAGAGGAGGGATTTTTTGAAGATCTTTAATAGTGTTTATTTCATATGGATGCACACATACAGATCTCATTTTTGCACTAAAAAATTCTGAATTCTGATAAAAATACCAAATAAGATCTTGTAATCTCCTATTTTGATATAAATTTATCTCGTCAGAAGATAAATTTTGAAATTTTAGCTGAACTTCTACATATCTTTTTAAATTTTTTCCAATTGTCCATTTATGAAAAAAATGAAGTTTGAAGAATACATTTAACTTTATTTTTTCATAAAAAGAAAACTTTGTTAAATTTTTGTAATTTTTAGTAAAATATTCCAAGGCTAATATATAAAAATCTTTGTTGAATAAAAATAATTTAAGCAAGCAAATTTCTTTGAGAACATAATATATCGTAACTATTGGAAATGATCTCAAGTACGATTTACCACTGACCCTTTGAGTAAAAAGTATAGGTATTTGATGTGTAAAAGAATTAAGAAAATTGGCATAAATACTTATAAAAGTTTGTCCATATTTATAAGATGGAAAAAAATCAAATATATTAATCAAAAGACTTTTACGTGTGACAAAAAAACCCGACTTTACATCAACCATTCCTTTTAATTGTTTGAAAAAAAGTAATTTTAATAACAAAGACAAACTTTTACTTATTAGATTTCTTAAGTAACTAACCTCAGCACTAAAGTCTCTAACTCCTTGAACAAATTGAAATCCTTCAATGTGCTTATCATATAGATTAATAATATCTGTAGGTTGATATTGTAAATCAGAGTCAATAACGGCTACGCAGTCATATTTTGCATTTCTACATCCATTTTCCCATGATTTCCAAATTCCCTTATTTTCTGAATTAGATATGCTTGTTAAATTCTTTTTGCTCTCAACCGCTGATTCAACAATGTTTTGAGAGTTGTCAAAAGAACCATCATTTACTAATACAATTTCGTAATTATCAAAGTTATTACTTAAAACATTGTCTAATTCATCAATAGTTTCAAGTATTACTTCCTCCTCGTTAAAATACGGCGTTATAACTGATATCTCTTTTTTCATAATTAAAAACTTTTCTTAAGCCCGTCATCTAAATTAATCAAGTTGTTAATTTTTAGTTTATTTTGTAACTTTTTATTTGTTCCGTATCTTTTTAAACCCTCTGTCCAGTCTGAATCAAAGTAATCATTATTGATATTTGAATTACAAATCTTTTTAATTTTGTCCACAAGTTCATTTATTGTTGTACAGGTGCCACTCGAAAAATTCAATACATCGTAACCGCTTTCATGTGTACTTAATTGGTCAATAAAAAATTGACACAAATCATCTACATGAACAAAATCCATACCTTGCTCTCCACTTCCATATATTTCGGGAGATTTATTTTCTTTCACTAATTTTATAGTTTTATGTATTACGCTTTCATAATTACTAGCCCTGGTTCTTTGGTTACTTCCATAAATAAAGAAAAGTCTTAGTGATAAGCTTGGTATACCCGTCTCTTTACTAAATTTTTCTAACAACTTTTCTCCTAGCAGTTTGGTAATTCCATAAATGGTTTCTGGAGCTGTAGGAGTTTCTTCACTAAATGGTGGAGAATTTTTAGTACCATATACATACAGCGAAGAAGTAAATATAATTTTTTTTACAGGTTTCAATTTAACTAAATTTAATAATCTGTAAAAATCATTAACATTTGCATTAATTATTTCTTCAGTATTTGTATGTTCAGATCTGTGTTTTTTTGCTCCAATATGAAATAGGGTTGTATCTCTATTAAAAAATTTATTTACCATTTCATCAGGAAGGGTATCGACATAACCTACATGATTTTCAAACAAATCATTCTCTATCTCTGGTTCAAATGGGTCTATTCCGAGAGTTTTGATGTTATTACGTAAAAGATAGGCTACTAAATTACTCCCAATAAAACCACTTGATCCAGTTACAATCGCACTGGTACTGTTATTCATCTGTGAATATTTTACATTAAATTTGCTTAGAGTATTTAATGAATTATTAAAAAATAAGCAAAAATAATTTGAGACTATGTGTGATTTATTATTTTTTTCATTTTTTTAAAAATCTATTATTAATTTATAAAATCATTTAATTAAATTAAAGTTAATACCGATGAAGAGTCTATTACATATAAATAATATGGAAAGAATTCAATACAGAAACGAGATTAATGGTCTAAGAGCCATAGCTGTAATATCTGTTGTCTTATATCACGCTGGATATGAACAGTTTAATGGCGGTTGGTTGGGTGTTGATATATTTTTTGTAATTAGTGGT
>MDTE01007410.1_pt1 | contig 11034 bp, 8 predicted proteins | sample 811231 | NCBI WGS metagenome assembly MDTE01 (sample SAMN05326651, study PRJNA326480) | marine metagenome | isolation source: seawater | place: Indian Ocean: Red Sea | collected 2010 | reverse complement strand
TCGACAGTGGCATGTTACTGGCAAGTGGCAAGATAAGCAGCCGCCCCCCGGTTCAATCGCAATAGATATACCTCTAACTCACCATCGAGTGAATGTTTTACCCAATGGCAACTTTTTGCTCCTAAGTGCTGAAATGCGGGTCTTTCCTGACTGGCCGGTAAACGATAGTGAACCTGACGCTTCCCGAGGTCCCGCCAAGGTCATTGGTGACATTGTCCTTGAGGTTTCTGCAAAGGGGGACATCATCGATAAATGGCATTTATTTGATATGATTGATCCATATCGGCTCTGCTATGGAAGTTGTTCTAATTACTGGAATAAATTGGGTTTTATGGATAGCAATGACTGGTGTCATACCAATGCTGTTTTTTATGACCAGCGTGACGATACAATAATGGTTTCTCTTAGGACCCAGGACTGCATCTTTAAGTTTTCTCGTCTCACCGGAGATATAAAATGGATTCTCGGCGATCCTGGAAACTGGCGACGACCATGGTCAAAATATTTACTAGAGCCTCTAGGAGAATTAGACTGGCAATACCATCAACATGATTGCTCTGTAACACCTTCTGGTTCAATCCTATGTTTTGATAATGGAAATCACCGAGCATTGCCTTTTTCTGAAAAATTACCGGCCGAAAAAAATTACAGTAGAGTCGCTGAATTCCTTGTTGATGAGGAAATGATGACAGTAAAACAAGTGTGGTCGTTCGGCGCTGGTCCGGAGGAGCAATTTTATGCCTGTTATCAGGGTGGAGCCTACCGTCTTCCGAAAACCGGCAATACCTTTATGACCTTTGGCGGAATCTGTACAATTGATGGGGTCGCCACAAATGATAATCGTGGAGACATGTGCCGTGCGCGCTTACTCGAGGTAACACCAGAAAAAGACATTGTCTTTGACATGTGGATAGATGGTATTAATGAAGATCCACCTCTGCCACTGTCGAGCTTTCGAGCTGAACATTTTCCAGTCTTATAAAGGTAAATATGATCGTGTTCGACCAGCTTACCAGGCAAATTGCAAATTTTGCGACCGATTTAACTTTCGACCATCTTGGGACTAAAATTTCTCATTTAGCCTGTCAGCACCTTATTGATACTTTGGGTTGTGCTATAGGGTCACATGATTGCAAAGCCGCGGAAATAGGGAAGCGTTTGGCTCTTGGGCAGACGCCCGGCAGGTTTCCGGGGCGCACACTTATGCAAGAAAAAGTACTACCTGTCGAAATTGCCGGCTTTATCAATACCTGTATGATTCGTAATTATGATTTTAATGACCGTTATCCGGGAGGGCATCCAAGTGATGGAATTGGCCCGCATCTTGCTATGGCGGGAGCGATGCCTATAAGCGGCCGCCAACTGTTGGCATCAGTGTTAGTCACTTACGAAGTATTCATCAGACTTAGCGAATTTTCCAATATGCGCCACCTGGGTTGGGACCAAGGATTTGCTGTTGGAATTTCGACTGCTGCAGGAATCTGTAATCTGCTCAAACTTTCTAGTGAACAAACAGCTCACGCAATCGGAATGACAGCGACTTCTACGGTGCCGTTACGTGTTACGAGATCCGGTGAGCTGACGCCATGGAAAAATGTTGCGACTGCCTTTGCAGGACGAAATGGAGTTTTTGCGGCGACGTTAGCGGCTGAAGGTATGGTTGGGCCAGGGAATGCCTTCGAAGGTCGTTGTGGTTTATTTGATAATGTGACGGGGCCTTTTGAGATTTCGAACTTCCCTACAGAAGGCGGTAGTTTTGATTTTCCAAAAGTCCTTATCAAATACTGGCCTTTAGAAACCAACGGACAGTCTGTAGTGTGGGCAGCTCTCGAAATGCGGAAAAAGATTGCCCCAGATAAAATAGAGTCAATAAAAGAAATAGAAATTTTTTGTGATAATTTTACTAAACATGAAATTGCTAGTGAACCAGAAAAATGGGATCCACAAACGCGTGAGACCGCTGATCATAGCTTGCCTTATATTTTTGTCAGGGCCCTAATTGATGGTCCGGTATCGGTAAACACATTCGATGAAACTTTAGTCCGTGATCCGGGAATTCGTCCCCTCCTCAGTAAAGTAAAAGTGACTGTGGATTCGGCTATCGAAGAACTTATGCCTGATACGATGATGGTCCGGGCTGTGGTTGAATTGGAAGATGGCTCGACTTATGTGGTTGAAAACGTCAATCCTCCTGGGCACCCGGGCAATCCTATGTCCGATTTAGATATAGAAAATAAATTTCGTTCACAAAGTGCCCCCGTTATTGGGAATCAAAGGTGTGATGCGGTTTTGGCGGCGTGGTGTGAGCTTGGAAATATATCCGATATGCGGCCGCTTATTAAGCTTATGGATATTCTTTGATTTATTTTAAAAATTTACCACTGTTGGAATATTAAACAACTACATTTGTCATAATTCCTTTTGGAAATATATCCTCAGGTGTTACGTGTTTGTGTGCGATGCCCTGCTGATATGTATAGAGTAGCATCTGTTCCCAAGTGGCCCGATTTTCCTCTATTCCGAAAGGGTAGGGGTCTTTCCCGAATGTAGCTTGCATTTTTCGGGCATATGTTGGAAGCCACGCAAGAGGATAACGGGATACAGCCGGGTCAAGTAGTCTTTCAATGCTACGTTCTTTGGACTCGTCGAAGGCGTTCAACAAGTTTCGTGCCACCCAGGGATTGTCCTCGAGAATATGGTTTTGCATAACCATGATGTGCATTATTGGCCAGACTTTGGTTTTTTCATAATATTGTTCCTCCATCTCAAGGTAGTCGGGATAAAGCCGTACTACATCTGGGTGCCCTTCAAGAAAACAGGTTGGTGGCCTCGCTATTATTGCACAATCGATTTCACCAGTGGCAATTAGGTCGGATAAAGACTTGTCTGAAATTCGCGTAATCTCAACCCCTTCAGGAAGATTGAGTTCAACCTTCTCCACTCGACCAGGCGCATTGGCGCCCGCCTGATACCAGTGTACATCATGTAATTTTACCCCACAGTCATTATGCATCCAGCCACGCATATACACGGCGGCAGAATGGGCCCATTCGGGTGAACCAATCCTTTTTCCTTTGAGGTCCTCGACGGTTTTGATGCCAGAATTTTTATTGATATAGAAAGACGAAAACCGAAATAAGCGGGAGCATACCACAGGTAAACCGATGATATCAGCATTGTCACGAGTTACTTGTGCGACGAACTTTGCAAAGCTTAACTCTGCAACATCCCATTCCCTATTCGCAGTAAAACGCGCAAATACTTCGTGGTGCCGTAACGTGGACCAATTGTGGTCTATCCCCTCGGCGCGCACATCTCCTGTTCGGAAGTCACGAAAATGATCGTAATCAGTAGAAGCGATGCTGAGTCTAAGCGGTGTCATGATATCTCCAATATATGCCGTTATCTGCTAGCTGATTAAATTTTTAGCCGTCTCTTGTTTTATGAGCATTTTTTAAAACTAGCACTACCTAATTTTAGTTGGTGTGCCAAGGTTTATAGAAGTTGTTAAAGGCAATAAAATTAAATATCAGAGTTCTTATTTTTCTCTTGACCCTCTTTTATTTTCTCATGGTGGGCAAGATAAAGAGCTGCACAGGCAATTACCCCACTGCCGATCCAAACCCAAACTTCAGGAACCTCATTAAACATAAGAAAACCGGCAAGAGCTGCCAAAGGAAGTCTGGTATAATGAAGAGCCAGAACTATGACAGTTTCCCCTTGTATGTAGGCCCGTGCCAATACTCGCTGGTTTAGCATTTCAAGAAGTCCAATTAATGCCATCCAACCTAGAAGTTCCCATGTTGGCATTGTCCAGACCAAAAAAGTTGGTATCAATGCCAGTGGCAAAACTATCAGCTGTGTCCAAACAGCGATGCTATCCGGGTGTTCACTTTTAGATAATAGGCGCCGATTTATGGGGTTCCAAGTTTGCACTACAACCACACCAAGTACAAAGAAAATACCAACATTAAAATCGACTAGCCCGGGGCGTATTATGATTGCTGCGCCGATAAAGCCGCCAATAATTGCAATAGCTCTAGGCCCTTTTATGACTTCTTTTAAGACGATAGCTGCAAGAATGGCTGCGAAAATAGGACGAGAAAAATGGATTGCCGTAATATCTGCGAGAGGCATATATTTTGCGGCGAAATAAAAACAAACTCCGGCTACAAATGCCAAGACGCCGCATAGTCCCATAATGACGGGGCGGTTTACCTTCAGCACAGTTGGGTTGCTTGTAATTATTGGAAGAATAAAAAGGCAGCTGAATAAAGCACGAAAGAAAACAATTTCAAATACATCTATATCATTTGAGATCAATCTGACGATACCCAGTTGTATGACCATCAAAGATCCGGAGATTAAGATCCAAAAGGTGCATTGGATCACCGCTGGCCAAGATGAAATGAGCTTTGCTATTTTATTCATTGTTCCGTCGTCCATTGGTCTGGGCGAGGACTGACTCGCGGTGAGCAATGTAGGTTGAGGAGGCGCATATGATAATAGCCCCAATCCATACCCATATGACAGGAACCTCTCCAAAAATTGCAAACCCCATAATCGCTGCAATCGGCAATCTTAGATAGCTGAGGGCCAATACAAATGAAGCGTCTGCAACGACGAATGCCCTGGTCATACAACTTTGTGTTAAGATCCCTGCGGCGCCGATAATAGCGAACCAACCCCATTGTTCCAAAGTTGGTGTTTCCCATACGTAGATTGTTGGAATGATTGAGAGAGGTAAAATAAATAATGTATGATATAACACTATGGCATCGGGTTCCTCGGTTTTTGTGAGTTTTTTAACTATAATAGTGTTGCATGTTTGAAATAGGACACCGCAAAGTACGAGTAAAACACCTATATTAATTTCTACCAACCCGGGTCGGACTATCACCAGCATGCCGATAAACCCGACAGCAATAGCTGACCACCTTCGACGGCCGGCAACCTCTTTCAAAAAAATTATAGCGGCAACGGTACCTAATATTGGTCGAGTAAAAGTTATTGAAGTGAGGTCAGCTAATGGGATGAGTGCCGCTGCAAAGAAATAAAAACAGGTTACAAAATATGCGAGTGTCCCCCGGATTGCCAATAACCCTAGTCTCTTAGTTTTAAGGGCTGAGATGCCCCGGCGCATTAACCACGGGATCATAAATGCGATACCAAATAAACTGCGAAACATCACCGATTCAAGGACGTGCATGTCCACTGAAACTTTTCTGACGGATACCATTGCAATTGTAAAAAAAAAGCCCGCCAATGTAATCCAGAAAGTGGCCATTGCGGGTACCGGTATTTTCTTAAACTTTGAATAAAGACCGGATTTGAAAGCCATAAAAAATATTTTGCCTCTTGATGCATCGTAATCGCCTGAAAGGCTCAAGTAGTTATATTTGTTTACTAAACGATGAAGGGACTTAAGTTTAAAGGGTTAGTTTAGTTATTGTTCAAAGTTTTAGGAAATATAAAGGTTTGTGCTGGGTTAATACTGAGACGTATTTTATCACCAATGGAAGCATTGAGTATACCTTGATGATGAGCCTGTACATGTTTGGATGGCTCTGGATCAATGCCAATTCCAAGTCGGATATGACTAAATGGCCCGGCGTAGTCAACCGTACAAACTCTGAAATCTTGCAAATAGTCGGTATCCAACTCATTAGATCCGAATTCAAACGCTTCTGGACGTATAAGTACATCAACTTCCGTACCATCTGTATAATTTTCATTTGGTACTCTGCCTGCATCAGTTTTAATCCAATCTCCTTCGACAACTCCAGTTAACCAGTTTACGTCTCCAAAAAATCCAGCGGTAAAGGGGTCGGCGGGTTTAGAATACAGTTCTTCCGGTGTACCCGTTTGCACAACATTGCCATTTCGCATCAGCACAATTCGGTCTGCCATAAGCATGGCCTCTTCCGGATCGTGCGTAACAATTATAGCTGTGACCCCCTGGGATTTTAATATCTCCCGTGTTTCAAGACGGAGCTGGGCACGAAGGGACGTATCAAGGCCGGAAAAAGGTTCGTCCAAGAGAAGAAGGTTCGGCTCTGGTGCCCGAGCACGTGCGAGCGCGACCCGTTGCTGTTCGCCGCCTGATAATTCGTGCGGGTATTTATCGGCATGGTCTAGCAAACGAATTTGGCTAAGCATCTCCCATGTTTGTTCTTTGATCTGCTTTTTATTTTGTCCTGACAACCCGTAGGAAATATTTTCAGCGACCGTAAGATGGGGGAAGAGAGCATAGTCCTGAAATAAAAATCCTACATTTCTTTTTTGCGGTCTGAGTATCTTCTTTTTACTTGAGACCGTTTCGCCGTTCAGTTGGATTGAACCATTCTCAGGTTTTTCAAAACCGGCGATTAATCTCAAAGTTGTGGTTTTTCCGCTGCCACTCGGACCTAGCAAACACACGAGTTCGCCTTCAGCAACATCGAAAGAGATGTTATGGATAACCTGACTTTCATCAAATTTTAAACTTAAGTTTTTCAGCCTGAGCATTCAAATTATCCAATATTAAAATTTTTGATCGCTTTTAAGACCAAATACGAATTAGCAATTCAAAAAATCATTCTATGATGTGATATTGAAAATCATTCGCATCTTATTTTGTGATTATCACGTTGTAAATATCTCTTGATTAATCTGAGGGGAGCTTTTTTTCGTCTAAAATAGGATATATGTGGCAAACCCATTGAGAATAAGAATCATTCTTATCTGTATTGACAATGATTCTTAATCGCATTAAAAACACCTTCCTCACTATGACTGAGGGAAACGGAATTCGGAGAAAATCGATGACTAGAAATAAGGTGGTTGGTACTGTAGCAGTTGCTGCGTTAGTTATTGGCTGTACCGTCTCGGAGACATCGAGCCCTGCCCTCGCGGGTCCAGACGTTTACGGTAAATTCCCTGTTACGTTGAAGAGCTATAAGGGTTCTAAAACTAATACAGTTGCTTATACAGGTCAGATGGCACGTCAGGTGCTCCATGACTCCATAAAGAAATTGGCTGGCAAAGGGGATGGAAACGCAAATCCGGTGCTCAAGGCCAAGATGATGTCCTACTTTTCCAGTAAGGAAAAAGGCCGGGCGATTATTGCGCCGAAGTCTAAGGGCAAATTTATTATAAAACAGACACATGTTGATCAAATCAGCAAAAAGAAGAATTTATCCGGTAAAACCTATAAGGGTACAATTTCTGGTATGCCCAACAATATGACGGGTCCAGAGCTAATCAGGTTTTGGATTGATAAAGCGTCTTCGGCAAAAAAAGGTGTGGATGCAGCAAACGGATACAATTATCCGCAGTTAATTTCCAAATTTATGTTGGGAGCAATCTTTTACAACCAAGCGGTCGATAATTACCTTGACGAAAAAATGAGCGCAAAGAAGAAACCAAACAACAAACCATATAAAAAAGGAAAGCATTACACCGGTAAAGAACACAGCTGGGACGAGGCATTTGGATATTTTGGTATGCCTGCGCACGGCCTGACACTCTCTCCCAAACAACTTTATGATATTGCGAAAAGAAAAGATAAGGCGTTGAAGTATGCTGACCGTAATGGTGATGGCAAAGTTGATTTGTATAGAGAAATGGTATTTGGCCCCGCATACTATGCAGCTGGTGCTGATAAAAAAGGTAAAACAACTTATGCAAAAACAATCACTAAGGCTTTTCTGGATGGTCGTAAGTTAATCACTTCAGCTAAAGGGAAAAAACTTAGTGATGCCCAACGTGCATCGTTGCTTAAATATGCAGCAGTTATTGAAAAAAATTGGGAACAAACTCTGGCTGAAGCTACTTTCAAATACGCGGGTTCATGCTTCAATGATTTAAAGAAACTCAAAAAGTCACAGAGTTCTAAAAATCTTAAAAAATATATCAAGCATTGGGGTGAATTAAAGGGTTTTAGCCTTGCACTTCAGACTGGCCGCAAGAAATTAGGTGAGACAGGTACTAGATTAAATCGCTTAATTGGGTTTGGTCCTGTACTCATGAATTCGAGCCAGGTCGTTGATATCAATAGCAAGGGCCAATACGTTAAAGGCCAGTCTTCTGGCATTGATGAATATATGGTTCATATGCTGAAGGTTCAGAAACTTATGGTTGATGAGTTTGGCGTAAAAGCTCGTATGAAAGACGCTCTTTCAGGTTTGGGCGCCATGGTAAAAAAACTCGGTAAGGGCGAATCCGCCGAGAACGATTAATCTAAATAAAAAGGGACGACCAAAAAATATTTTGGTTGTCTCCTTTTTATTGTCTGACTTAAAATTTAATTTTAAGTAGTTAGAAATGTTTCAGCCCCTTGACTGGATTATAAACGAATATCTGCCACAGCTCTTGGATTCCTTTGTAAATCCACAGAAAAGGGTTTCATTAGGCTATTTATTGATTGCCCTGTTGATTGCCTTTTGTTGGAATGCCTGGTTAATGAAGGCTCAGAGTGTTAAAGGGCTTGGGAAGGTCTGGGAATCATTATTTGCGGCAAAAATTTGGTTTTCAAATTCAGCTGTAAGTGATTACAAATTGATGTTTATCAATCGGGCGATAATGATGTTAATCAACCCGGCAATGCTTTCAAAATTAGCGGTAGCGACATTTTTTTATTTTCTATTTTTGGATGTGTTTAAAAACACTCCCGCGATTTTCGAAAATTGGCCTGTGTGGACGGCACCTGTTTTATACACGATATTTCTTTTTCTTTTCGATGATTTCTCCCGGTTCTTTATTCACCGTTGTCTTCACCGTTGGCCAATTCTTTGGGCGTTTCATAAAATCCATCATACTGCCGAAACATTAACTCCTTTCACCGTGTATCGAACACATCCTGTAGAGGGTGTAATTTTTAGCCTTCGTGCGACTTTTGTGCAGGCTATTTCCATTAGTCTTTTTGTTTCCCTTTTTGGTAAAAATATTGATCTAGTGGAAATCTTTGGCGTTAATATTCTCTTGTTTATTTTTAATATAACAGGGTCAAACTTGAGGCATTCTCATGTTTCAATTCGGTATCCGCGGTTTTTAGAGTTCATATTGATTTCACCTGCCCAACATCAAGTTCACCATTCTATCGATCCTCAGCACCACGACTGTAATTATGGAGCGGCATTTGCAATATGGGATTATTTCGGAAATTCCCTACAACTTTCAAAAGAATCAAAGAATTTACGCTTTGGAATAATAGATAAATATAAATTTAATGAACATACGCTTAGAGGTCTCTATCTTAACCCTTTTGTTGAAGTCCGAGGTATACTCTCCCGTTTATTTTAGTCGTGTTATTGAACCTAACAAATCAATAAGGAAATATAATTGTGCTTAAATATTTTAATTTAAAAAATTTTATAGCTCTTTTCTGTCCCATATTTTTCATACTGCTGCCAACGAATGGGGCTTTTTCGGGTGAGATTAATGTTTACTCCCATAGGCAACCTTTTTTAATTAATCCTTTTTTGAAAGCCTTTGAAAAGGAAACAGGTATCCGAGTAAATGTAGTTTTTTCATCTAAAGGTTTGGTACAAAGACTTCTTGCGGAGGGGAAACGAAGTCCGGCTGATGTCATTCTAACGGTCGATATTGCCCGGCTAGATGCATACAATGATAAGGGCTTATTAGTACCTGTTAAATCGGAAATTTTACAAAAAAATATCCCAGCCCATTTGCGTGATTTGAAGGGTCGCTGGTTTGCATTTTCAAAGAGGGCAAGAATTATTGCCGTCTCAAAAAGTAGAGTAGGAAAGAACGAAATAAAGAGAATAGAAGATCTAGCCGACCCAAAATGGAAAGGTCGGATATGCACTCGGCCTGGAAGCCATGTTTATAACCGAGCACTATTGGCGTCCCTTATTGCTGCCCATGGCAAGCAGAATGCTGAGAAATGGGCCAGAGGCTTGGTGTCTAACTTGGCCCGACGTCCACAGGGTAACGATCGTGCACAAGTAAAAGCGATTTACCAAGGTGTTTGCGATGTGGCTATTATAAATAGTTATTATTACGGTAAGCTTAAGGCCTCTAAAATTTCTGAACAACGGGCATGGGGTGCTGCAGTGCGGCTAACATATATGAATCAAAAAGATCGTGGAAACCATATGAATATTTCTGGGGGTGGGGTAGCAAAATATTCCAAAAATAAAGCCTTGGCGATTTCCTTTCTTGAATTTTTGACAAAAGAGGCTGCACAAAAGCTTTATGGAGAGATAAATTATGAGTACCCTGTTAATCCTAAAGTTGAGTCTAGCAAGGAGGTAAGGTCTTGGGGAAAATTTGTGGAAGATAAATTGCCAATCGAGAAAATAGCTGAGTTAGCACCAGTGGCACAACGTATGATTGATCGGGTAGGCTGGTAAGTACTTTTGATGGCTTTACGTGAATTTTGATATACTAACAAAAAAAAGGTTCGCCCATGATCCTCTTGATGGCTGGTCGATTGCGGCGCTCATTTTCAGCCTTGTACTGATTGGCCCTTTTGTATCAATTTTAGTTACCGCTGCAGGCGATAGCAGTGGTCTATGGGCTCATCTAATGGCCACCGTATTTCCACGCTATGTTGTTAATACGCTCTGGTTGATGCTCGGTGTAGGCGTGCTAAGCTTAATTTTCGGTATAATGACGGCTTGGATAGTTGCCAGGTTTAGGTTTCCAGGATCAAAAATATTAGAGTGGGCGTTGCTATTACCGGCAACGGTTCCAGCTTATATCATAGCATACACATATACGGATTTGCTGGAATATGCGGGTCCGGTGCAGGGCATGTTACGCGATCATTTTGGCTGGCATTCGGTGCGAGATTACTGGTTTCCAGAAATAAGGTCTATGGGTGGGGCTATATTGGTCATGGCATCGGTGCTTTATCCATATATCTATTTAATGGCGCGTACAGCCTTTAGGTTAACCCCAACTTCTTATTTCGAAGTAGCGCGTCTGACAGATCGGGGTCTGCTTTGGAAGGTTGATTTGCCATTGGCCCGCCCAGCTATCATTGCGGGTTTGGCGTTGGTACTGATGGAAGTCCTTTCAGACTTCGGC
>MDTE01178782.1_pt1 | contig 11035 bp, 7 predicted proteins | sample 811231 | NCBI WGS metagenome assembly MDTE01 (sample SAMN05326651, study PRJNA326480) | marine metagenome | isolation source: seawater | place: Indian Ocean: Red Sea | collected 2010 | reverse complement strand
GTTTTGCGGCAATGAGAAGTCGGTATCTACCTCACCCGAGAGTTTTTGCCACGAGCCTGACTGCGGCTCCACTTCGTTGGTAGCAAGCGTGCGATCCTGCTTACGTCGAGGAGTGTTGGAAAGCGTCTCGATACAGTCGAACGCCGAGAGGAAGTCTTCCTCAAGCCTCGGCCATTCCGAGCTATCTACGGTGATCTTGAACGCGTGGCGCAAGAAGTTGTCGGAGCCAGTATTTTCATCGAGCCGTCGAATCAAATAACCGATCGCGTGGAGAAAGTCGGTACGTTTAGTCGCCGGCGCGTAGAGGAGCACGTTTTGCGTCAATTCGAAGAGCGCGCGGCGCTGGTGATTGGCCATACCCTCTAACATTTCGAACTGGGCTCCGTCCTCCGACCCATCTTGCGTTCTCAGCTCGGACGCGAGCACAAGGCCGTAGGCCAGATCAAAGAGGTTATGAGTTGCCACTCCGACTCGGACGGCTTTGATGTTCTCCGGACGGAAGGCCTCATTCAGCATGCGTTTGTAGTTCGCATCGACTTCAGGCTTCGTGAGGTAGGGTGCTTGAGGCCAACCTGTGAGAGACGCCTCGACCCGCTCCATCTCCATGTTTGCACCTTTGACGAGTCGGACCGTCACCGGAGCACCGCCGCGATCGACACGATCGCGGGCCCACTCATTGATCTTCTTCTGCACGCGAAACGAATCCGGGAGATAAGCTTGCAACGCGACGCCCGCGGTGACTTGCTCCAGGCCTTTGCGGTCGAGGGTTTGCATGAACGCCTCTGATGTGACATGGAGATCTCGGTATTCCTCCATGTCGAGATAGACGAGCTTGGGTACCGCTATACCGCTTGCACGTGTGAATTTTGACTTCGCTGCCGCACGATAGAGTAGCTCTAAACGATCGCACAGGATGGCCAAGGTGTGATCGATCCCGATCGACGAGATTTGCGAGTAGATTGTGGAAATCTTTACCGAGATCACCTCGATCTCGGGCTTCTGAAGTGCACTCAGATAGGACTGCAGTCGTCTCTCCGCGTCGCCTTCTCCGAGGAGAGCCTCACCGAGATAGTTGACGTTCATACGGACGCCACTCTGCCGCCGGGCCTCGAGGTGCTTGGCGAGAAGTTCGTGTTCCGCGGGCAGGATGACGTTGGCAGTCTCTTCCCGCATCTTCTCCTTGACGAGAGGCACAGCCACACCGGGTAGATAGCTGCCGAATGACTGGAACCCTTTGAGAAGTGTGCGGTCGATTGGGCTGAAGAAGCGTGGGACGCCTTGAATGTCGAGGATGTGGGTCAGCTGATCGACTGCGCGGTGGGGGTCGCTGGAGCGGAAGGCCTGGTCCGTCAATTGGATCAACGTCGCTTTATCGCAAGCGCTTTGTACCATGCGCTCTAGTTCGGACTGCTGTCTCTTCTCCTGTGGCGTTTGCAGGGCCACCGCTTTTTCTTGGAGAACGCGCGCGAGGAACGCGGCTTTTTGCGCGGCGATCGGACGACTTGACTGGACAACGGGTTTGAACGGCTTCAGAACTTGCTGAATTGCGCTGCCGAGGGACTGCCTGGTCGTATCGCTGGCGCTCGACATCTATCTCCTCTCTCACGAGTTTGCTTGCGATGAGATCGAGCTCTCGACAACTCGATCCGTCGCATCCATGTCGCTCATCGTGCTACAAGTCTATCGATAGTATAGTCGCCGATTCGTCGGCTTGAATGAAGAGGCGAGACCCTAGGAGAAATTTGTGTCCTCATCGCACGCGTTCTTTTCGGTGTTGATCCTCACACTGTCCGGTTGTTCGACCATCGGTGACAATGACGTCGAGCCGGGATCTGCGTCACCGCCAGAGGCAGGGGCTGCTACCTCGAACCTACGGCGAGGCGCCGGTTGGCACGAATTCCGTGGTGCACTCCGGGACGGTGTCGTCGCGGGGATCCCCGAGCCAGACAAGCTCCCTGGCGATTGTTGGGAGGAGTCGTGGAGAGTTAAAGTCGGGCTGGGTTTGTCCGGAGTGATAGCAGCCGACGGCAAGGTCTTCTGTCACGCGCGGAGAGAGACGGTCGAGGTGGTGAGCTGCCACAGCGCCCAGACCGGCGAGGTCATCTGGTCTCGGGAGAACCCAATTGAGACTTGGGGGCAGCCGTGGTGGGCGTTTGGCATCACCGACGGGCCGCTCGCGACGCCGAGTTATATTGGCGGCCGTCTGTACACCGTCGGAATTCATGGCTTGGTTCAGTGCTTCGATGCCGAGAGCGGGCGTACAGTCTTTGAGCTTTCTGCGAAGATGCTTGGGAGCACAGCATCTGAGTACAAGTACGGTTACGCGAGTTCTCCGCTCGTGCGTGATGGGGTTCTGTACGTCGCCCTTTCGGCGAAAGAGTCCGGAAGCTTAGTCGCGCTCGACGCTGAGAGTGGCGAGCTTCGCTGGCGGGCTCTCAATGAGACAGTCTCTTACACTTCTCCGGTGTATTCTCGAATCCACGGCGTTGATCAGCTCGTGGTGCGGACGTGGCAGCGGGTGGTGGGCATAGATCCATTGAGCGGGCGAGTTCTATGGGAGCATGAGGCGGTAGCAGAAGGAATGCGCCGTGATTGCGCGACGCCGCTTGTGGTTGGGGATGTCATCTATTTGTCGAGTGAATTTCACGGGACGATTGCGGTGCGCGTGTCGCGACTCGACGACGGTACTTGGGCTGTGGATCGACTCTTTCGCACCGGAGCACTTGCTGCGTCGACAATGAGCCCCGTCTATGCTCACGGCCATCTTTTCGGCCTACATAAGAAGAGACGTTTCGTCTGCGTCGATGCAATGACCGGAAAGCAGAAATGGAGTGCTCGAGATTTTGGCTACTACCTGTCTGTGATTTCTTTTGGAGACCGTGCCTGGGCGCTCGACAACGAGGGACGATTGGTGTGGCTGGAGCTGTCGCCCGACGAGCATCGCGTGCTCGCATCATGGCAGGTCGGCGAGTACACATGGGCGCATGTGGGGGTCGACGAAAACGCGATTTACTTTCGGGACGCGGAGGACCTGGTCTGTTTGCGACTCTAACGCGGGTGACCTCGCGTTTCGCAGCGTCTCGACGATTTTATCTGTTGTGTCGAAGCAGTTCCGAAGCCAACATCTGAAGCATGAACATCGGCATACTCGCTTCCCATAGCGGAACGACACTTCAAGCGGTGATCGACGCGTGGCGCTTCGGCGATCTTCAGATAACGCCGCGGCTTGTCATCAGCAACAACAGCGGGTCGGGAGCCGCTGTGCGCGCGCAAGCTCATGGGATCCCGTTTCGACACGTTAGCTCGAAAACCCACCCTGACGCCGAGGAGGAAGATCAGGCGATTCGTGACGCACTTGTATCCTACGAAGTCGAGCTGGTGCTTCTGGCGGGCTACATGAAGAAGCTTGCTCCCGAGACGCTGCGCCGTTTTCGTGGCCGAGTGATCAACACTCACCCCTCGCTTTTGCCGAGGTTTGGGGGCGTGGGAATGTATGGTGGCCGGGTACACGAGGCTGTCATCAAGGCGGGTGACACGAAGAGTGGTGTGACGATCCATGCCGTTGACGCCGAGTACGACCGGGGTCCAATCGTGGCCCAGTGCGAGGTTGACGTCGCGTCCGACGACACGTCGGAATCCTTGGCCAAGCGTGTTCAGATGCGGGAAAAACAGCTCTTAATCGAAACGCTCCGGGGTTTTACCGAGGGGCGCATCGAGTTGCCCGTCGACAATTTCGGATGTTAGTGTGATGGATAGGTGCGTTGGAGAATCGTGTCCTTCACGATACAATCGACGATTCCGCCGGAGAGTTTTCCCCGCGGATTGAGCCTAACTGCTAGCCACCTAACCGCGACCCTGCAGAGTCGGGAGGCGACGATGAAAGCTACCTTTACCACGTTGGCGCTGGCGTTGCTGCTGATCGGCGGGGACATCTGTCTGGCGGCCTCGGAAGATCAGCAAGACCCTGGAAAGAAGAGCGTAACCTCGACGGAGAAGTCTGCCGACGCTGCGCCTGCCAAGAAAGTCCCCAATTCGATCGAGGAGCTGGGTCACGTTCTCACTCGAATTTTTGGCCACATTCGTCGCAACCTGAAAGTGGGAATGTCGACGAAGGACGTCGAGTTTCTCGTGGTCGAGCAGCTTCAAGTTCACAAGGTGACCGGCTATCTTCGGGGGCACGAGGGCTATCTACACGTCATTACGGCGTCGGTGAACTACGAGCTGTTATATGCTCGTCCATCGACGAAGGTTGTTCTCCGTCGTGGGGACTTGTTGACCGTTCAGCTTGGGGTCGAAAGCCAAGGAATCTATGCGGACCAAATCTGGACCTTCTGTATTGGCAAAGCGTTCAAGACCGATAGGTCGTTGCTTAAGGCTACTCGTGCTGCCTTGAAGACCGCGGTCGCACTCGTACGACCTGGCACGGAGACAGTGGAGCTGTCGCGAGCGTTGGAAACCACGATGAAGAAAGCTCGTTTGACTCCGTCACAGCATGTTGTCGGATCCGCCACTGGTTGGGAGGTGCTTATCGATCCCAAAATTCCCTGCGTCGTGACGAGCGCTTCCGAAGAGCTCAAGCCAGGACAGATTCTTTCGCTTCAGGCGGGAGCTCACGCTGGCAGCGAGTCTGTCCGGGTCGCCGGCGATGGGCGGACGATCGTTTCGAGAGACGGTCGTCGGTCCGCGGTGTTTTCGAGTCTGCTTCTGGTCACGGACGACGGTTGCAAGATACTGACCGGAGACTACCGACCGGAGATTCCGTAACTCGTGCGTTGTGCTACCTTCGCGCGGTGGTCTCTTCCTCCCGCCTGAGGTGGTAGCCCGTATGTATCCGAACGCTTTAGCGAGCAGGATACCGGTCAGCTACGGGCGTTCCTCGCGCGCTGCAATTTCGCGACTGTTGTCCCGACTACGGTAGACGATCAAGCCATTCGCCTCGCATACGTCGATGCTTGTTCGTTTCGAGAGTGGTGGCCAATGCGCTCTGCCCTCCCGGCTGAGCACAAAGTTCGAATTGAGCCAGAACCGTTCTCCTGAGGATCCGCTTGACATGCTTAGGGGCTTCACCGAGTGCGGCGGGCTGGAGCGATAGAGGCTGGCGGACTTCAGCTAAGGCACGACGCGGGCGTGATCTTGGTTCGGTGCAGTTCATGAGGTGCTGGGTGTTCGCCTCAGCGACAACGTAGAACTCTCCGTACAGATCTGCGATGATGGATTGTGATCGCTCGCCGGTGATGGATTCCGAATCGGTGATCTCAGCATAGCTATCGAACTTGGCTCGGTTTCCTGCACATGGTCCGCATCGCCCATCTGACGGATCTTCACCTGAACGCTTACCCAGCGAATCTCGACGTTGCAGTCGAGCAGCTTGGTAGCGGTGAGGTTGAGCTAATTCTCATTGGCGGCGACAACGGAGGCGAGGACGGACTTCGTGCGACGATCGATGCGCTTTCGGCGGCACACCCTGAGGCGGAGATCGCATGGGTGATGGGAAACCATGACCTGTGGGGGCGAAGCTACCGAGATATGTGGCTACCTTTCGAAGGCTTCGCGGCGACGCACCTCGAGGCTGGTAACTTCGAGGGCGAGCGACTGACCGTCGTTGGGACGTACGGACACTACGATTACAGCGGAGGCGATCCGACCATCCCATTGGAGATGTACGAGTCGTTCACCGACGGGCGTGTGATTTGGAATGATCGCCACATCGAGCGGCATGGGTGCACCAATCCGGAGATTGCGACGGAGGTTTCAGAGAGGTTCGCCGAGCGATACGCGGCTGCGGTCCGGCGTGGACTCCCGATCGTTGTGTTGTCGCACACTTGGCCGTTCGCCCCCAGTGATCCACATCGTCGCTCGTTCGTTGGTGCGTATCTGTGCAATCAAATGGTCGGTGACGCGATTCTGCATTCGGAGCGCCCACCCACGGTGCTTTTTTGTGGTCACACGCACCGGCCGATCGTTCGGAAGGACTTCGGTTTCCCTATGATCAATACTGGGAGCGACTACAGGGAAGTTCGCACGACGCTCTACGATCTCTGACCGATGTCGTTTTCCCGTTCCTCCGAGAAGCGGGTTTGCTCTGGTCGTGGCTACACGAAGTCCTACGTACGGGCGAGTGGCACCTCTACGGAGTACCCCCCTTGGGGGTGGCGGCTGCGCGGGTGTTGCCGAGCGTGCACGTGGTTACGCAGAGAGGTGGGGGGTTTTAAGACTGTCGCTTGATTTCGACTCGTGACGATGTGGGCGTCGGGATCGTGTTTGCCCTGGTGCAAGTCATTCTCCTCTTTTAACTCACGACCAGAAAGAACGTAAGTCGGCCTCTACGCGCGGAGAAAGTTTTTCCCGACTCTCGAGAACCCTCAAAGGTGGGCGGTAAGTGTCATCCGGCCGAGGAAGCAAAAAGTCGTAGACCTGTTCCGAGCTTTCTTAGACCCGCGTATGCTGAGTAACATGGACAAGCCGCGCGATCATTTTGGGGCACAAGGACTGTATTTTGGTCTGCTTGTCCGCGAGCTGGTGTTCGTCTTGCGGAGGCCCAGGGATTCCCAATCCGTTTTTTTTGATCGGCACGGAAAGGTGCTGTCGAGCAGCTATGTCGGACGCCGACACCTTGGGCACGCAAGGTGTTGAGGGGCCTTGAGGGTCGCTGAGGACTTTGCGTTGTGGCGCGGGAGACGGTTTAACTCGCCGGCGACTCGCCGCGAAGCGCGTCAGCGGTTTCGAACACCAAGTAGTCGTAGTGCCGCATTCCGAGATTCCTGTACGAGTTGATGGCGCGATCGTTGTGGAGATGAGCGTAGAGTCGTACTCCACAGTAACCATCTCTCGACCCAAGCTGCTGCACGTGATTGTAGAGTGTCTTGAAGACGCCCTGGTGACGGAACTCGGGCGCGACGTAGACGCTTTGGATCCAAAGGAACCGCGCGTTTCTCCAATCGCTCCACTCGTAGGTCACCATGAGGGCGCCGACCACTGTGCCACCACGTTCTACGACGAAATACATGCCTTTTGCGGGGTCTTCCAGCACCGCTTTGACACCTGCACGGATTACTTTGGGGTCGAGTTGGACTCCCTCCGTCTCGCGCGCTAGCTCGATATTGAATTCTGCGAGGACTTCGACGTCGTCAAGCCGTGCCTCCCGAAGGAAGTTCGTCTTGCTCTTCATGAGTCACACCTTACGGGTTATTGCGAGGGGGCTTGCGAAACAGCTCTCGTCGCATTCGCGCCGACGCCCTCGGCGTGTCCCACTTTGTTTTGGCTTGTGTTGTTGTCGTGCAAGAACCGCTCGATTGCAGTCATCGCCTCTGCTTTGAAGCGCGGCAGCGCGAACTTGGCGGCATGCTTTTGCAGTTGCTCGGGGTCGAACTCGTTCGCGCTCGTCTCGGTTTGTACGATTGCCGCCTCCAGGCGTTCGACCGTCGGCTCGTCGTAAAGTACCCCCGTCGGAAGTGTGTCTCCGCGTGGCGCGTTTAAGCTCACCACGGTCTCGGCGGCCCCGCCTTTACCCAGTGCGATCACGGGACGACCTGACGCCATTGCTTCGAGGGGGGTGATCCCGAAGTCTTCCTCTCCGGGAAGTATGAACGCTCGACAGCGACTCATCAGCTGTGTGACTTGTTGGTCGTCGACCCAGCCTTTGAACTCAACCGTCGGACCGGCTCGCGCGCGGAGGCGGTCCAATTCGGAGCCTTTCCCGACGATGATGAGGCGCTTGTTGAGGCGCGTACATGCCTCGACGGCCAAATCGACGCGTTTGTAGGGGACGAGCGCCGAAACGATCAGGTAGAAGTCGTCGACGTTCCTCGACGGCGAGAAGCGATCGAGATCGACGGGGGGGTATACAACTTCCGCCGACCTCCCGTAGATTCGCTGGATGCGCTCGGCGACGAAGTTCGAGATTGCAATATAGCGTGATGGGTGTCGCGAGCGATCCCAGTGTCGCAGCCGTCCGAGAATTTTCCGAATGGCCCACAGGGCGGGAGCGGAATAGCGTTCACGATTGAAGTAGTTTTTCTCTTGGTCCCAGATGTAACGCATCGGGGTGAAGCAGTAGCAGAGGTGGGGCGGCGGTTTGCCGCGCCCGCAGCCAGCACCTTTCGCGACACAGTGACTTGACGACAAGACCAGGTCATACCTGGATAGGTCGAAGCGAGAGATCGCCTGCGGAAAAAGCGGCAGGAAGTGTTGGTACGATCGCCGCAACCCTGGAAGCGACTGCACGAAGCTCGTCTGAATCGTGCGATTCTCGATCGACGGCGATACAGTCCCTGGAAAGTGGAAGAGCGTGTAGAGATCCGCTTTGGGGAACAGTTCGCAGAACACCTCCAGGCACTTTTCACCGCCCCGCATTCCGGTCAGCCAGTCGTGCACAAGCGCGACTTTGAGGTCCGCATGCTTCTTGCGGAAGGTTGTCACGCGATCCTTCACGGCCTCTTCGGCTATGAAGTGTTTTGACTGCTCGTTCACCGGTTCACTGGCCGTAGAAATCTGCGATCGCCGCGACGATTCGTTCGATTTCGTGTGCGTAAAGGTGCTGATGACAGGGGAGCGAGATCACCTCCGCCGCCGCCTTCTCCGCTTCCGGAAAGTCGCCCGAGCGATAGCCGAGCTCCCTGAACACCGGCTGGTGGGGGAGAGGGAGCGGATAGTACACGCCGGTCATGATCGCCTTTTCGCGGAGCCTCGCTCGTAGCTTGTCGCGGTCTTGGACGCGGAGCGTGTATTGGTGATAATTCGCGACTTCTCCCTCTTTAACTGCTGGCGGTAGTTGGACGACGCCAGAGTTCGTGACGCCACTCTCGGTGAGCATCCGGTCGTAAAGAGAGGCATTCTCGACGCGGCGTTGATTCCAGCGATCGAGGTGGGCGAGACGGACGGACAGGATCGCCGCCTGTAGAGCGTCGAGTCGGCCGTTGCCGCTGAGCAGGACGTGGTGGTATTCGTCGTCCATGCCGTGCACGCGCAATTGTCGCGCGCGTTCTGCTTGGTACGGTTGCGAGGTCGTCAGCAGACCTGCCTCTCCGCAAGCCGGGAGGTTCTTCGTCGGATAGAAAGAGAAACAGCCGAAGAGTCCGATGCTACCCGCCTTTTGGTAGCGAGGGCCTCGCAGACTCTCAACGTCGCACACGGTGCCTATGGCTTGCGCGGCGTCTTCAATTACCGCAATGGGCTCGTCCTGTGAGTTGGCGATGTCTAAGTAGCGTGTCATAGGTGCCGGATAGCCGTACAGGTGCACCGCGATGATCGCTCGAGTCCTTGGCGACACGGCGGCTGCGAGTGCGTCCGGATCCATTTGGTATGTGACCGGATCGATGTCGACAAACACAGGCCGTGCTCCAAGCCGCGCAATACAGGTTGCGCTGGCAATGAAACTGAATGACGTGGTGACTACCTCGTCGTTCGGCCCGACGTCGAGCGCCTGGAGGGCTAGCAGGAGAGCTTCGGTGCCGGAAGACACACCGATCGCATCGGACGTGCCTATATAGCTCGCCACTTCTTTCTCGAAAGTCGCGACACGTTCCCCAAGGACGTATTGTCCACTCCGCAGCACGTCGAGCACTGCGCGATCCGTCGCCTCTCGGAGTTCCTCATAGGCAAGCTTCGGATCGATCATAGGCACGATCGTCGGTTCGTTCGTCTCAGTGCTCAAGATCGCTCGCCTTTGTCGACAATGCTTTCTCTTTCAGACCTTCGTTAGCGCATCACTATATGTAATTTCCCGCTCCGCGAAAACGAAAACTTGCAGGCGATCGCGTGGGGTTAAGTCGCTGTGCGTGTACCCGAAAGGCGACCGCTCGGCCGGACCGCCGGGGGCCTAATACGCGTTCGGATGCATCCAACCACGCAGGAGAGTCATCACCAAGATTTTGAGATCGAACCAGATTGACCAGTGGTGCATGTAGAAGAGGTCGTACTGGATCCGCTTCTTAAGCGAGCTGTTGCCACGCCAGCCGTTCACCTGGGCCCAACCCGTCATTCCCGCCTTGATCTTGTGCCTGAGCATGTAGCGGGGGATTGTCTTGCGGAACTTATCGATATAGACCGGGCGTTCGGGCCGCGGCCCGACGAGTGACATGTCGCCCACGAGGACGTTGAACAGCTGTGGAAGCTCGTCGAGGCTTGTACGCCGGAGGAATCGACCTACGGGTGTACAGCGATTGTCATCGGGCTTGGTGAAGCCTTTCGTGTCCTCCGCACCAGGGCGCATCGAGCGGAACTTGATCATACGAAACGTGCGGCCGTCGAGTCCCATCCGTTCCTGGACGTGGAAGACCGGGCCGCACGAAGACCAACGGACCGCAATCGCCAGCACCAGGAGGAACGGGGCTAAGATTATGAGCCCGAACGTTGCCCCGACGATATCGATCGCACGCTTCGCAAACGCGTTCCACCCGTCGAGGTTCTTTTCCCACACCTGTACGATTCTTAGACCCTGGAAATCGGTCGTGACGGGGTGCTCGGACTCGAACAGTGGATCTTGCACCACACGCACTGGAATCATGCGGTCAGCCAAGATCGCGATGAGCCTGCGCATTGTACGATGTTCCTCCGGCGGCAACGCGATGAACACTTGGTCGACCTCGGAGTCGTCGAGTACCGACCCGAGTTCTTCGGCAGACCCAATGACCGGGACTCCGTGGATCTCTCGTCCGACCTTGTCGGCGGCCAAGCTCAGTGAGCCGACGACGCGTATTCCGGTCCAGGGGTTCCGATGGAAACGGTGGATGAGCGCTTGCGCTGGTCGTCCAATTCCGACGATAAGCACGTGGCGGAGATTGAATCCGCGCGACCGCAACGAGCGTAGCACCGCCCGTACCGTGAGGCGGTAGATGAAGAGCGCTGCGGGGTTGAGCACAAAGAAAAGCAGGACGATTCCGCGAGAGATCGACATGCTGCGCAACTCGCTGCGCCACGCGCTGGCGCGCGCCGCGGCGCCCAGGAGTTTCACCGCTCTCACCGCCGCGACGAAACCGCTCGCCGCCGGCGCGCCGCTGCGGCTCGGCGCCGCGCGCTCGCTCTCCGCCTCGAGCGG
>MDTE01160480.1_pt1 | contig 11035 bp, 14 predicted proteins | sample 811231 | NCBI WGS metagenome assembly MDTE01 (sample SAMN05326651, study PRJNA326480) | marine metagenome | isolation source: seawater | place: Indian Ocean: Red Sea | collected 2010 | reverse complement strand
GTAATGGTAATACCAATGGTAATTTCAAAAAAAAATGATTTCATAAAGATTTTTTTTATTACAACAATATTTTCAGTATTGGGTGGTATTTTGGGATATTTTCTCGGAGCATTCTTTTTTGATATAGGGATGCAAATAATGAATTTTTATGGATATGAGGATAAATTAAGTAACTTTAAAAATAATTTATTAAATAGTGAGGGTTTTTATGCTTGGTTAGGAATCCTTTTTCTGGCTGGATTTACACCTCTGCCATACAAAGTTTTTACTATTACTAGCGGTCTAATAAGTTTTAATATTTTAATTTTTATCTTTATAAGCTTAATCTCTAGAGGATTACGTTTTTTTATTGTGGCTTATCTTTCATACAAATTTGGAGATATCTTTACAGAATTTATGGAAAAGCATGGAAGTAAATGGTTTACAATAATTGGAATATTGATTGTAATAATTGGAGTTATAATCTATTTGATATTTAAATCTAATGTATAATTATAAGATTGACACTTACTTAAAGATAATCCTCTTTGTAAGTTTGATTTCGATATTCTCAGCCTTTTTTATAGAATACGTACTTGGATACCAACCCTGTAATCTGTGCTTAATACAAAGAATTCCATACGGTTTAAGTATAATTTTGATTATTTTAAATTATATTTTAAAAAAAAATGGACAATTCATAATTATATTATTAACCATGTTATTTTCGTTTTCTCTGATTATATCATTTTATCATTTTGGAATTGAACAGGGTTTTATTGAGGAGTCAGCTGTTTGTGGAGTCAACAATACATCAAACGTTATTTCAAAAGAAGAATTATTGAAGCAATTACAAGAAAAAAACGTAAGCTGTAAAGATGTGACATTTAGAATTTTTGGATTTTCGTTAACAACCTTTAATATAATAACTAGTTTAATTTTGTTAGTTTTATTAACAAAAATTTTTAAAAATTATGAAAAATTCAAAAAATAGAGTTGAAGAATTTATTAGAGTAGATCATGCAGGTGAACGTGGTGCAGTTAAAATCTATGAAGGTCAATTATTGGCTCTAAATACTTTAGTAAAAAATGATGATCTAAAAAAAACCATAGAGGAAATGAAAATTCATGAAAAAGAACACTGTAATTTTTTTGAAAATGAAATTAAAAAAAGAAAAATTAAACCTACAAAACTTTTGCCTCTATGGGATCTACTAGGAGTTGGTCTAGGTTTTGGTTCAACCCTTCTAGGGAAAAATGCAGCGATGTTATGCACTGCTTCGGTAGAAGAAGTTATAGATGAACATTATCAAAATCAGATTAATCAATTAGGTGAAAATGAAAAAAATTTAAAAAATAAAATCATTAAATTTAGAGAAGATGAATTAAATCATAAAGATATCGCTTATGAGAAAGGTGCTACTAAAAAAGGCCTATATTCTATTATGGACAAAATAATAAAAACTGGATCTAAGATAGCAATAAATATTTCTGAAAAAATTTAGATTCTAAGCTTCTAACTCTACATCCCAATATAAATAATCCATCCAACTTTTATGAAGATAGTTTGGGGGAAAGTGCCTGCCGTTTTTATGAAGATCTTCTGTAGATGGTTGATAAGGATACTGAGATAATTTCATTCCAGAACATTTCAATAATTTTCCTCCTTTCCTGACGTTACAATTAGAGCAAGCAGTCACAACATTATCCCAATTAGTTTCACCGCCTTTAGATCTTGGTAATAAATGATCAAATGTTAACTCCTCACCACTACCACAATACTGGCAGGAAAATCTATCTCTTAAAAAAACATTAAACCTTGTAAAGCTTGGTTTAGTTTGAGGTACAATATAATTTTTAAGAGCTATAACACTTGGAAGCTGCATTTTAAAAGATGGACTTCTTATTTCTCTATCATAATTACTTACAATTATAACTCTATCTAAAAAAACTGACTTAATTGCATCTTGCCATGACCAAAGGGAAAGTGGATAATAGCTTAATGGTCGGTAATCTGCATTTAAAACTAATGCTGGACATTTTTCTAATGAAACTTGTTTATCAATAAATGTTTCCATTAAATAAGTATAAACTCAATTAAATCTCGATGTCAATATTACTAATTGTTTATTTTTTTCAAAATATAATTTAAAGCTATACTTGATGCTTCAATCGGAATATGATGTCCAGTATTTTTAATTAAGTGTGTTTCAATTCTTACATCATTCCTTAATAAAAAATCTTTTGACTCTAATAAATGCGTTGGAGAAACTATATCATCATGTTCTCCATGAATTAATAAAATATCTGAAGAATTTTTTTTTCTAATTTTTAAGTCTTCAGTATCAATTATTTTTCCTGAAAAACCTACAATACAGCAATAAGGCTCAATTGAGGTTAAACCAATATTTATAGACATCATACAACCTTGACTAAACCCTGATAAACATATTTTTTTATTTTCAAGATTAAACTCTTTTTTAACTTCTTTTAAAAATTGATTTATTTTTTTTTCAGCTTTTAATGTTTCTTCTAAAATATAATTTTTATTATCTTTGGTCAAATCAAACCATTGAAAACCTGAGGGATTTATCGAGCAAGACTCATGTCCATTTGGACAAATAAAAATTGTATTTGGCATGTATCTTTTCCAGTTATGTGATAGCATACTTATATCTTTTCCATCTCCTCCATAGCCATGAAATAGAATTATAGCATTAGAAATTTCTTTTCCTTTTTCAGGTTTAATGAATGTTGCATCAAGACAAAATGTCATACTAAATAAAAATTGTTTTTTATTTTTAAAAACACTTTACAATATATAAATGTTTTCGAGTATAATTCTTAAAGTATTATCTATAACACTTTTAATTGCAGTTGGAATAGTTCTTGTATTGGGAATTGGAACTTTATTTAAAGGTGGAAATATGAGTAAAAAATATTCTAATAAATTAATGCAGCTTAGGGTGTTATTACAATTTATTGCGATAATTGCTTTAGTTTTATTTGCTTATTTTTTTAAAAATTAATTGTAATTAGACAACCAATTAATAAATGTTTTATCTGAAAAATCTATACTACCTATAATCCTAGCAAACTCTTCTCCATTTTTATTAAATAATATTGTTGTCGGCACACCTCTTAATCCAAATCTTTTTGCTAAAGTAACAGGATTATCAAAATAAATTTCTAGATTTTTTATTTTTAGTTCATCAAAAAAATTTTCAGACTTTATCAAATTTTCTCTTCCAATATTTATTGGAAAAATTTCTAGATTATCTAATAACACATTTGATTTTAAAGAGTCTAAAGAAGGCATCTCTTCTTTACATGGGGCACACCAAGTTGCCCAGAAATTCAATATTATGAGTTTTCCTTTATAGTTATTTAATTCAATAATATTTTCTTTAGAGTCTAAAAAAGTCAAATTATTGTAGGTTTTTAGTTCTTTGTTTATTACTATATTTTTAATGTTTGGAATATCTTGTGCAAAAGTATTTGTTAGAAGAGTAATAAATATTATTAATAATCTCATATTAAATAAGTATAATTAAATATCATGACAAAAAATAAAAACAACCAGGCAATATGGGGTTCCAGAATCAAAAAAAAAACATCTCCTTTGTTTCAAAAGATAGGGAGCTCTATAGATATTGATAAAAGATTATATAAAGAGGATATAAAAGGATCTATTGCACATGTTGAGATGTTATTTAAACAGAAAATAATTTCATTTAGAATAAAAAATAAAATTATTTATGGACTTGAAAAAATAGAAAAAGAAATTGATAAAAAAAAATTTGATTTTAAAAAAAAATATGAAGACATCCATATGAATATTGAAAAAAGATTGTTTCAAATAATAGGTGAAGAAGCTGAATATATGCATATTGGTAGATCGAGAAATGATCAAGTTGTTACAGATTTCAAATTATGGATTAAGTCAGCTAATAAGCAAATCGATATACATTTAGACAAACTTATTAAATCTACAATCAAAATTTCTGAAAAAAATATAAAAACAATTATGCCAGGTTTTACTCATCTTAAAAACGCTCAACCAGTGTCTTTTGCACACTATCTTTTAAGTTATGTGGAAATGTTCATGAGAGATAAAAAAAGATTCAATAATAATTTAGATAATCTTAATCAAAATCCTTTAGGTGTTGCAGCGCTTACAGGAACATCTTTTAATATTGATAGAAATTTTACAACAAAAAAATTAGGATTTAAAATTCCTTCAAGAAATTCAATTGATACAGTTTCAGATAGAGATTTTGTTTTAGAATTTCTTTTTAGCGTATCAGTTTGTTCTATGCATATTTCAAGAATTTCAGAGGAATTAATCATTTGGAATTCAGATGGATTTAATTTAATAAATTTATCAGATAAAATTGTAACTGGCTCCTCAATAATGCCACAAAAAAAAAAATCCTGATTTACTTGAATATCTAAGAGGAAAATCAGGAAGTGCCTATGGAAATCTTTTTTCAATGTTAACAATATTAAAAGGCTTGCCAATATCCTATTATAAAGATTTACAAGATGATAAAGAAATTATCTTTAGATCTTATGATGTTTTAATTAATTGCTTAAAAATATTAAATGAAATTTTGAACAATATTACACCAAATAAAAAAAAAATGTATGAATTAGCAAATAATGGATTTATAACAGCTACTGATTTGGCAGACTATTTGGTTAAAAATCATTCCATGTCATTTCGACAAGCTTATGAGAAGACGGCTAAAATAGTAATTTTTGCAGAAAAAAACAACAGAAAACTCAATGAACTTAAAATAGAGGAACTAAAAAAAATTGAACCTAATTTAACTTTAGACGTACTTAAAATTTTTGATTTAAAAAATTCAGTTAATTCTAAAAAATCTTATGGAGGAACATCTTTTGAAAACATCAAAAGAATGATAAGAAAATATAAAAACTTATGATAATTAAAAATTTATTTTTGATAATACTTATCTACATTATTGTTTCTTCGTGTGGAAAAAAAGGAGATCCTGTTTATAAAGAGAAAATCACTAAATCAAAAATTTTAATTCATAAAGTGAGTAGATCAATATGATCTATAAAAATAATAAACTTACCATTGATGGATATAACTTAGAAAATCTAGCGAAAAGATTTGAAACACCCTTATATTGTTATTCATACAAAAGATTAAAAAAAAACATCTTAAATTTTAAAAGTATATTTAAGAAAATAGAGCCATTAATTTGTTTTGCTGTTAAATCGAATACTAATCTAAGAATTTTAAAAGAAATCAAAAGATTCAATCTTGGAGCAGATGTGGTATCTATTGGTGAATTAATTAAAGCACTAAAAGCTGGAATAAATCCTAAAAAAATCGTGTTTTCTGGCGTTGGAAAAACAAAAAAAGAAATTGAATATGCGATTAATAAAAAAATTTTACTAATTAATGCAGAGTCAAAAAGTGAAATTTTAGAAATTGAAAAAATTGCAAAATCAAAAAAAAGAAAAATAGATATTGGAATTAGATTAAATCCTAATACTGATGCAAAAACAATAAGCCAAATATCAACTGGAAAGAAAGAAAATAAATTTGGTGTAAATGAAAAAATGTTCTTAAATTTAGTATCTTATGTAAATAAATCAAAAAACTTGAATCTAAAATGTTTAAGTGTTCATATAGGTAGTCAAATATTAGATCACCGTCCATATTCAAAAATGCTAAATGTAGTTGGAAAAATAATAAAAAAATCAAAACATTTATTTGAATATATAGATTTAGGTGGGGGTATGGGAATTGACTATACTCATAATAATAACAAAATTGATTTAAAAAAATATTCTTTAAATATTCAAAAATTTTTAAAAAAATATAATTCAAAAATAATATTTGAACCTGGTAGATCAATAGTCGGTGATACAGCAATTTTAATTTCTAAAATAACCTATATTAAAGCAGGTTATAAGAAAGATTTTATAATTTTAGATAGTGGGATGAATGATTTAATAAGACCTGCACTTTATAACGCTCAGCATAAAATCGTCCCAACAAGAAAGAATAATTCAAAATCAAAAAAAACATATGAATTCGTAGGCCCAATTTGTGAGAGTACAGATAGATTTGCAACAATTAAAAATTTTCAAAAGTTATATGAAAAAGAATTTATTGGTATTTGTGATGTCGGTGCATATGGAACATCTCTTGCCTCTAATTACAACGTGAGACCAAGACCTTTGGAAATACTTTTAAAAAATTCAAAAATTGAAATTATAAATAAAAGACAAAAATTATCTGAACTAATATAAAGTTTAAAGTAGTGTTAAAAAATATTTTATTTAAAACATTTTTTTTTTCAGGAATAATTTTTATATCAATAATATTTTTACCTTCATTAATATTACCAAAATATTTTGTTATATTTGGAGGAAAATTAATGGGAATGTGGGCTAGTATTTGTTTAAAAATAATTTTACAAACTAAAATAGAAGTTATAGGTAAAGAAAATATTATTAAAGATAAAAATTTTTTCATTGCTGCGTCTCACCAATCAATGTTTGAAACTTTTTTTCTTCAAACTATTTTTAATTCACCAGTGTTCATATTAAAAAATGAACTTCTTAAAATACCAATCTTCGGATGGTATTTAAAAAAAATTGGCTCAGTTTCAATCAAAAGAAATCAAACGACCAAAGATAATTTAAGTTTTTTTGAGGATATAAGTAAATTTATTATAAACTCCTCACGCCCGTTAATAATTTTTCCTCAAGGAACAAGAGTAAATCCAGAGGAACGTCCTCCATTTAAAAAGGGTGTGGCACGCATATATGAAGAATTAAAAATATCTTGCCAACCAATTGCAATTAATTCTGGATATGTCTGGCCAAAAAAAGATATTGTAAAATCTAAAAAAAAAATAACAATTTCAATACTTCCCCCTTTTAACTCAGGTTTGAACAAAGATGTTTTTTTAAAAGATTTGGAAAAAAAAATATATTCAGAATTAGATAGAATTAATTAACCTTTCATTGGCATTACTACATATATGCTATCAAAATCTCCTATGTCTTTAATTAAAGCAGGCGATCCCGAGTCGTTAAAAAAAATTTCTATTTTTTCACCATCAAGTTGCGATGCAACATCTATTAAGTATTTTGAATTAAAACTAATTTCTAACTCATGATCAAATTTTACTAGAAGTGTTTCGTTACCATCTCCACTATTTGTATTATTAACAGAAAGATTCAAAAGATCCTTTGATAAATTAAATTTAACGCCATCCTTTTTATCTAATGAAACAGATGCAACTCTATCTACAGATCCTAAAAAAGACTTAAGATCGATTTCAAGCTTTTTTTGATTATTTTTAGGGATAACCTGAATATAATTTGGAAATTTACCATCTATTAATTTAGAAATTAAAATACTGTTATCCAACTCAAATTTAATTTTAGATTTAACATTTGAGATTTTTACATCCCCATCAAAATTATCTAACAATGAGCACAATTGGAAGATTGTTTTTTTAGGCAAAATAATTGGATCAAATTTAATTATTTGATCCAATCTTACTTTTGAAATTGACATTCTATGACTATCTGTAGCAACAGCAGTAAGATAATATTTATCTTCAACTTCTGTTTGATGAAAATATATTCCACTTAAATAATGTCTTGTTTCATCATTAGAAATTGAAAATTTACATTTATTCAATAATTTTAACAGTTTTTTTGAATTTATTACAAATTCATTTTCATTAAAATTCTCATTTGTTAAAGGAAACTCAGAAGCACTAATGCAGTTTAAATTAAAAATTGATTTTTCAGACTCTAATTGAAGTTTACTCATGTCAGTGAGTGATAAGTTAATTTTTTTTCCTGATGAGAATTTTCTTATAATATCATACATTATTGATGACGTTGTTGTAGTTTTTCCCTCTTCAACAACTTCTATATTATTTATCTGATGAATAAATATTAAATCTAAATCTGTAGCCGTAATTGTTAATTTTGAATTATTAACCTCAAGCAAAACATTAGATAAAATTGGTAGAGTGCTCCTTTTTTCTATAACACCCTGGCAATAATTTAATGCTTGCTGTAAGTCTTGTTGATTTATATTAAACTTCATTATTATTATATAAAATTTGATTTTTTAATTTATTAATATTATCAACCATTTCTGGATCTTTTTCTTTTATTTTTTCTATTGTTTTTACTGAATGGATAATAGTCGTATGGTCTCTATTTGAAAACTCTCTTCCAATTTCTGGTAAAGATTTTGAAGTCAAAATTTTTGTTAAATATATTGCGGTTTGTCTTGGTCTAACTAAGTATCGAGATCTTCTGGATGATAGCATTTCGTTTTTACTTATTTTAAAAAATTTACACACTAATGTCTGAATCAAATCAATGGTTACTTTATTCTCACTAATATTTAACAAGTCTTTTAAAACTACTTTTGTCTCTGATAAATTGGGAACTTTATTATAAATTCTAGAAAAGGATATAATTCTATTAATTGCTCCAACTAATTCTCTTATACTTGCTGTTATTTCTGTACTAATATAATTTTGTATTTCTTTTGAAATATTTATTTGATTTGAATAAAATTTACTCAATTCATTGGTTTTATGCTCAACAATTTTTTTTCTTAATTCGATATCAGGTTTTTGTATATCGACAACTAGACCACCAGAAAATCTCGATTTAATTCTTTCTTGAATTCTAGATAATTTATTTGGGGCTCTATCTGCCGATATAATTATCTGAGAACCTTTATCTAATAATGCGTTAAAAGTATGAAAAAACTCTTCCTGCATAGCTTCTTTCCCGTTCATAAATTGTATATCATCAATCAACAAAACATCTGTATTTCTGAAATATTCTTTAAATTTTACCATGTCATTTGATTTGATTGATTTAACAAATTGATACATGAATCTTTCTGCAGAAATAAACATTACTTTGTTATTGTTTTTTAATTCTAAACCTATGGCATTTAATAAATGAGTTTTTCCCATGCCAACCCCACCATAAACATACAGGGGATTATAATGTGATATATTTTCTGATACTTTTAATGATGCCTCATAAGCTAGTTTGTTACTGGATCCTGTAATAAAATTATCAAATCTTTTATTTGGATCAATTCGATTATATTGAAGAGAGGAGTCTTTTATAAACGAAACATTTTCATTATTATTATTTTGTTTATTTGTATTGACTTCAACTATATTTTTTTTTGTTTGTTCAACAATTTTAAATTCTATTCTTATAATATCTTTTTTATAAACTCTTATTACTTGAAGTATTTGATCTAAATATCTAGAAGTAATCCAATCTCTTATGAATCTTGTTGGAACTGATAAAAGTAAATAATTGTTAAATTCCTCAACAAAACTTATTTTTTTTAACCAACTTTCGTAAACTTCTAAACCTAATTTATTTTTCATCTCAGATTGAACTTTATTCCAATCGAATTCCTCAGCAGAAAAATTATTAATGTTTTTTGTATTTATAGTTTTGTTCATAAACTTAGGGGAAATCTCAGTTAGAACTATTTGAAATAATTTGCAACAAGTTAATAAAAAAAAATAAAATCTATGATTGTTATTTTTATTTTAAAAAAAAAATCTATTCAATTTTTTATAATCTAAAATTTTTGATTGAATCAAATGTAGATTGATTCAAATGGAGATTGAAATGATAACAATCAAATATTTACTAAATCTAAATATAGTAAAAGTTATAAAATTTTAAATAGATAGAGTAGATATTAAAAGTTGTTTTAAAAATCTTTTTGATAAATTTAGATTGCAGCAATTTTTTTTGATATCCTTGAAACGTTTCTAGAAGCATTTTGTTTTTTAATAATTCCCGTTTTCGCTATTTTCATCAACTCTGAGTTTAACTTTGGAAGAAATTTTAAAGCTTCTTCTTTTTTTTTTTCCATCTATCAATAAATTCATTTTTTTTATAGCGTTTTTAAACCTACTTTTTCTAGCCTTATTCACTGCAGTTTGTTTAGAAATTCTTCTTATTCGCTTAATTGCTGATTTTGTATTTGCCATAATTGCAGGGATATAACTTGAGAATGTATAGTGGTCAACAAAATATTTAACTATTTTTGGCAAAAATCACAAAAAAAAGTTGATCTATTTGATTTTATTTTTTTTTTTATAATACCATTACAGTGTATCCGTTTGCAGTTAAATCCCTCTTGATGATAAACCATGAATTCCTTTTGATAATTACCTTGGACACCAGAAATATCCTTAAAATCTCTGATACTTGAACCTCCTTTACTTATTGATTTTAGTAGTATTTTTTTTGAATTTAAAATAATTTTTTTACACTCTTTTTCACTAATAAGACTTGCTTTTTTAAAAGGATTTATCTTGCTTGCAAAAAGAATTTCACATGCATAAATGTTCCCAATTCCAGAAACAAATTTCTGATCAAGTAAAAAAGTCTTTATGTCTTTATTCTTTTTTTTAAAAAAATTTATTAAATATTTCAAATTAAACTTATCACTAAATGGTTCAGGTCCTAACGAATGAAATTTTTTTTTCAAATCAAATTTATTTTTTATGATTTCAAAAAATCCAAAACGTCTTGGATCATTATAAACTATTTTAAAATTTTCAAAAATAAACTCGGCATGATTATGATTTTTTGGTAAAAAAGGAGAATGATAAAAACTTGAATTTGTATACTTCGAAGACTTTTTATTATCAATAATATGGATTGTTCCTGACATGCCTAGGTGTATTAAAAAGAAGTCTCCATCATAAAAATGGATTATTAAATACTTTGAAAATCTACTTACTTTAATTATTTTCTTGTTTTTAAGAAAATTTTCAAAATTTTTTGGTATTTTTAATCTCAAGTTTCTATTTCTGATTATTACTTTTTTTATCCTTTTTTGTTTGATCCACTTATTAAGGGATTGTTTTACAATTTCTACTTCTGGTAATTCTGGCATTTGATACTATATTCAATATATATTTTTTTATGCAACAAAATCTTCAAAATAAAAAAGGATTTGTAGAAAACGTATTTAATCAAG
>MDTE01091918.1_pt1 | contig 11035 bp, 12 predicted proteins | sample 811231 | NCBI WGS metagenome assembly MDTE01 (sample SAMN05326651, study PRJNA326480) | marine metagenome | isolation source: seawater | place: Indian Ocean: Red Sea | collected 2010 | reverse complement strand
TTCACACATAAAAAAACTTAGATATAAAGCTACTGCTTAATGCAGCGGTTAGAAGTTATAAATATCCTTAAAAATGACCTTAATTTTACAGATCAATCTATTGAAACATTAAAAAAATTCACAAATTTTGTTCTAAGAGAAAACAAAAGATATAATTTAATAGCTAAAAGCACTGAAAATCAAATTTGGGAGAGACATATTCTTGACTCAGCTCAATTAGTTAAGTTCATTAATTTTAGTTCTAGCTCTTTAGCTGATCTTGGCACAGGTGCAGGATTTCCAGGCTTAGTAATTGAAATGTTTAATAAAAATAAGGCTTTTCACGTGAAATTGTACGAAAAATCAATGGTAAAGAGAAAATTTCTAATTAGAGTAATTAAGGATTTGAGATTAAAAGCAGAGGTTCTTGGTGATGTGCGAGACGAAAAGTTAGATTCTGATATTATAGTTTGTAGGGCATTTAAAAAATTAGATAACGTAATACAAGTTTCACGTGAAATCGCTAAAAAACCGCATAAACTAATCATTTTAAAAGGTCAAAATGCTCAGGAAGAGATAAATAAATCTTTTAAAAGCAAAAAATATCCTTATAAATTAGAGAAGAGTATTACTAATATTAATTCAAAAATAATTTTGATGGATATTGATTAAGACATGGGAAAACCAACAACATTAGCAGTTATAAACCAGAAAGGTGGCGTAGGTAAGACAACTACAGTTATAAATTTAGCAGCCTCACTGTCCATTTTGGGTCAAAAAAATTTAGTTATAGATTTGGATCCACAAGGAAACGCAACAACAGGGCTAGGTAAAGATAACAGTGACGAAAATAAAAATATTTATAATCTTTTAATAAAAAAAATTAGTGTCAATGATGTAATACAAAAAACTGAAATTAAAAATTTAGATTTAGTAGGGTCTCATGTAAATTTATCTGGACTTGAAGTAGAAACTGCCAATGACTCAAATCGAGCATTTGTATTAAAACAAATTCTTAATGCAGAGAAGAATGGGGTTCTTGAAAAATACGATAATATCTTTATCGATTGTCCGCCTTCCTTAAGTCTTTTAACTATAATGGCTTTGGTTGCCTCTGATGAACTACTAGTCCCACTTCAAACTGAATTCTTTGCTTTAGAAGGTATTACTCAACTTGTTAAAACTATAGACCGGATTAAAGAAAATTTAAATACGAAATTAAAAATTAGAGGAATTTTATTAACGATGTTTGATAAAAGAAATAAGTTATCATCGGAAGTTGATAAAGAAGCAAGAAATTTCTTTAAGGAAAAAGTCTATCAAACTGTAATTCAAAGAAATGTTCGTTTATCGGAAGCGCCATCGCATGGAATGCCATGTGTTATTTATGATAAAAATTGTGTTGGCAGCAAGTCTTATTTTAAACTCGCTGAAGAGTTTATGAAAAATAATTCAATAGAAAGTGCAGCATGAACTCGGGAAAAAAAAGGGGTCTAGGAAGGGGTTTGTCAGCTTTATTTGGAGACAATAAACCAAATAAAAATCTTAATAATGATAATCTATCGAAATCGAATAAAGTTTCTATAGGTGATTTGAGCAGAAACCCTTATCAACCAAGACAAAATTTTAGTGAGGTAAAACTCGAGGAATTAGCAAATTCAATTAGAAAAAACGGGATAATTCAACCTATAGCCGTTAGGCCGAGCAAATCTGAGTCAGGAAAATATGAGATTATCGCTGGCGAAAGAAGATGGTTAGCTGCTCAAAGAGCCGGTCTTCATGATATACCTGTTACGATACTTGATTTAAGTGATGTTGAATCTCTGGAAGTTGCAATAGTAGAAAACATTCAAAGAGATGATCTTAATCCTATTGAAGAGGCTAGAGGATACAAAAGATTAAATGAAGAATTTAAATATGATCATGAAAGTATATCTAAATTAATGTCAAAAAGCAGAAGTCACATAAGCAATACTTTAAGATTATTAACTTTACCTAGTGATGTAATTTCAATGCTAGAAGAAGGTACACTAACCTCTGGACAAGCAAGACCTCTTATTGGAATCTCTAACGCTTCTTCTATTGCTGAAGAAATAGTATCAAAAAATTATAGTGCTAGAAAAGTTGAGTATTTGACAAGAAACAAAAAAATTAACACTAAAGATAAAAAAATTGACACAAATATATTAAAGACCCAAGAACGTATTGAAAAGATACTAGGTTTGAAAGTTAATATAATTAATAAAAAAAATAATTCTGGAAAAATTACAATTCAATATAAAGACTTAGAGCAATTTGAATTGATCTCAGATCTTTTAACTAAGAATTAGCCATTTCGCAAATATCAACCATTAATTTCTTTAACAAAATATTTTTATTTGTTTGAGAATTAGATTTTAGTTCAGTTTCTAATTTGTAAGTTTTATCTCTGAGCTTAAGAATTTTTTTTAGTTGCCACTTCTTTGCTTGAAGAATAAAGTTAGGCTTATCCTTCCAGAATATAGGAGGTTTAATATCGTTAATCGATTTTTCCAAATTTCCTTTTCCATCCTTATTTACATCATAAAGTTTATCTAGCCTCTGATTTATAATATTAAGATATAAGTTGACTTTCTCTGTATCAATAACAGTATCACTTAGGAGTTTATTTGTATTTGTTTTATTACCTATTAAAGCTTGATCACTAAGAGCATTGAAACTATCGTTAACTTTAATGTTGAGCAATATCTCAAGCTCCTCTTTTTCAATTTTTTTTTTATCAAAAAAAATTTTTATTTTATCAATTTCATTATGTAATCTGGCTCTATCCATACTGGTGTTGTCTAGTATTAGATTAATATTAAATGGTGTCAATCCATCAAACCCTTTTAACTCCGAATTTATAATTTTTTTCAAAGTTATTTCATTGTCCTGATAGCAAGCTATTGCTGCATGTTTTTTCGACTTTTCAAAATAGTTTCTCAATTTTGATTTTCTGTCCAGTACATCAGCAAATAAATAAATTTTGTTATTCTCGATAAATGGATTTATTTCTTCTAAAATTTTTAAAATTTTTTCACTAGCTTGTTCAATAAAAAAAATTTTTTTCTCTTGAAACAATGAATCGTTTCTAATTTCGTTAAATAATAAGTTCTCATTTTTGATTATTTCTTCTTGATTAAAAAATATAATTTCAGATTTACTATAAATATTTTTAATGTTTTTTTTAAAATCATTTTTTAGACCTAAATTTTCACCGTAGAATAAAAGCATTTTACTATTTACGTTTTCCAAATTTTTCTCTATTTCATAGCTTTTATAAATCATTTACCAATCTCAACCTTTCTAAAATCTCATCAGCTAGCTCATTTGCAAGCAAATCTATAAGTTTTTTTTCATTGTTTAACGTTTGAGAGTATTGACTTGCAACATTATAGTCCCCTCCTTTATTTACAGAAAATTGACCTTCGTTGGTTTTATTTATTGAATTAAATTTTACATCTACAAGTAGAGATAATCGATATTTAGTAATTTCATTTTTTATATTTTTTTCTTTTATAGCTTTATTTTTTTTAGTGAAAAGGTTTACAACTATCTGATTTTCTTCATTATTATTTGAATTAAATAAAAGTCTGTTTTTAATTTTATAATTTATCCTTTTGTCTCCATCCGTAGTTATTTCTGCTATATTAAAATTATTTAAATCAGCTATGTTTACTACTTTAAATCCGCATCCAGATGTAATCAAAACGATGAAAAGTGCTATTATTATTCTCATTATTTGCCCGCTATTATGTAATTTAAAATTTTATTTTTAACATAAATAGTTTTTATAATTTTTTTATCTTCAATATATTTTTTTACCTTTGGTTGGTCCAAGACTATTTTTCGTATTTCTTTCTCGATTAAATTCTTTTTTACTGTAATTATATCACGTGTTTTTCCATTAACTTGTATTGCAACTTTAATTTTGTCAGAGATTTTATTTTTGTCAATTTCTGGCCATTCATAGACTTTTTTACATCCTAAAAGCTCTAAACATTCATGGGCTAAGTGAGGCGTAAAAGGCATCATAAGTTTCATCATTTTAATTAAATTTAAATTAAGTAATTTATTACTAATTTGCATTTCTAAATTATCTTTAAAAAATTTATGCAATTCATAAAAATGTGCTATCGATACATTAAATTTAAAACTTTTAATAGAATTGTCGATTTGAAAGATAAAATTGTTCAATTCTAACTCAAATTTTTTTTCTGTGCTTTCATCTACACCCTTTTCTTTTCTAGCTGATATCAAATGATTAAGATTCCAGACTTTTTGCAAAAATTTATTGGCAGAAACCACGCCAGCGTCTGTCCACTGAACATCTTTTTCTGGAGGGCTATCAGACAGTATAAACCATCTGACTGCATCTGCACCAAATTGATCAATCATGACTTCAGGGTCAATTGTATTTTTTTTTGATTTTGACATTGACTCAGGGGGGCCTACTAAAACTTTAGTTTTATCAGATTTCTTTACAATAGTTTTATTATCAATTTTTTCTACTTCCGAGGGATATAACCAATTCCCATTTCCATCTTTATATGATTCATGACATACCATTCCTTGAGTGAAAAGATTCTTAAAAGGTTCAGATAGGGTGAACTGTTTGTTACATTTTTTTATACCTTTTGTAAAAAATCTGGAATACAATAGATGCAATATAGCATGCTCAATTCCTCCTATGTATTGATCAACCGGCATCCAGTATTTTACTTCTTTCAAGTCAAATGGTTCGGACTTATTATTTGGGGAACAAAATCTTAAAAAATACCAAGATGAGTCTACGAAAGTATCTAACGTATCTGTTTCTCTTATTGCCGCTTTGCCAGTTGACTTTTGTGTAGTATTTTTCCAGGTTGGATGTTTTTCTAGAGGATTTCCAGTGATATTAAGATCAACATTTTCTGGGAGTTGAACGGGCAATTCGTCTTTTTCCACTGGCACAATTGAACCATCATCCAAATGTATCATTGGGATAGGACAGCCCCAATATCTTTGTCTTGAAATACCCCAATCTTTCAATCTAAAAAGAGTTTTACTTTTACCTAACTTTTTGCTCTCAACTTCATTGATAATTTTTTTCTTTGCTGAATTAATATCAAGATTATTTAAGAAACCTGAATTAATTATTTTTCCTGCGCCTAAAAATGCCTCTTTGAGATCATTATCGTTTGATCCATCGTTTACAACTTTAATTATTTCTAAGTTATACTTTTTTGCAAATTCAAAATCTCTTTGGTCGTGAGCTGGGCAACCAAATATTGCACCTGTTCCATAATCCATCAGAACAAAATTAGCAAAATATATTGGTAACTTCTTATTTTTGATGAAGGGGTGTTTAACAAATAAGTGTGTTTCGAAACCTAATTTGTCTGCGTTTGCAAGGGCCTCTTCTGTGGTTCCTGTTTTATTACACTCATCTTTAAAAGCTAAAAATTTTTTATCATTTAGAAAATTTTTACTTAAATCGTGATCTGGGGATAATGCTATGAAACTTGCGCCAAAAATTGTATCTGGACGAGTTGTGAACACACAAATTTTTTTTCCATTTTTATCTATTTCAAAATTTATCTCACATCCTATAGATTTTCCTATCCAATTTTTTTGCATTAATTTTACTTTGTCTGGCCATCCATCTAGAGTTTCTAAATCTTTGAGTAGTTCATTCGAGAATTTAGATATATTAAAAAACCATTGAGATAACTTTTTCCTTTCCACTAATGCATTTGATCTCCAGCCTCTTCCATTAATAACTTGTTCATTAGCAAGTACTGAGTTTTCAACTGGATCCCAGTTTACATATGTTTCTTTTCTAGAAACTAGACCTTGATTATAAAAATCTATAAATAACTCTTGTTGATGTTTGTAATAATCTTTATCGCACGTAGATATTTCACGATCCCAGTCAATCGATAAACCTAGCATTTTAAGCTGTTTTTTCATCGTTTTAATGTTTTCATTTGTCCACTTTTTTGGGTGTAAATTATTAGTCTTTGATGCATTTTCGGCAGGTAGGCCGAAAGCATCCCACCCCATAGGGTGTAAAACATTAAATCCATTAAGATATTTATATCTCGCCACTACGTCGCCGATTGTATAATTTCTAACATGACCCATATGGATTTTACCTGAAGGATAAGGAAACATTTCTAAGCAATAATATTTATTTTTTGAATTATTATTCCTTACATTAATAGCAGATTTATTTTCTTGCCATTTTTTTTCAATTTTTAGAAAGTTGTATCTTTCCATTTTGTATCAATAATTATTTTTTAGATTTTTTTGATTCACGTTCAAATTGTGCAGCTTTTGCTAATATAGATTTTTGTAACTCAAATTTAATATTAGAGTCAATTTCGTCAATTGCACAATTTTCATTAGTTTTACATTTTTTATTATGAACTATAACTTTAATACTATTTGACTGTACTTCATTTGATAAAAATCTTACTGTAATTTTTATCGACTCATTTGAACTAGCTGCGTCGCTGTACCAATCAGTAATTATTATACCCCCAGAATAATCAACTGTAGTTAAAGGCATAAAGTCAATTATTTCCAATGAAGCTCTCCACAAAGGATTGGAAGTACTGAATTCATAATTTGTTGACCCTCTACCACCAAAGGCACCTTTAAGACTTACACCTCTGCCTTCTTCAACATTTTTTCTAGCTCTTTCTTTTGCTCCGACTGGAGTGTCTCTATTGACTTTCTTAGGTTTAGCAAACTCTGGTACTCCACATGAACTAGCAATTAAAAAAAAAGCAAAAATTGAGAAAAATCTCACAAAAAAACCAGAAAATTTCGACTTATATTTATTTTTATTATTCTGAAGCATTAAATTTAGTTATATAGCCTAAAATCCCTTATTTCTGTAGAATTTTAAGTGTTGTAAAAATATCACATTATATAAAAAAAAGGGCTATTTCATTTAATTTTAGCCTAAAAACTAAGTCTTTAGGTTAAAAATTCAACATTATTAAACTTAAAACAAAGGAAATAATAATGAAACTTACGAAAATATTAGTTGCTCTATCTTTCTTGTTTGCAGTTTCAACAGCTAACGCTGGAGAATTAACTGTAACAGGTAATATGGAAGTAACTTACCATACAACTCAAGAGGGGGGTACTACTGGTAACCCACTAGGTACGGACAGAGAATTAAAATTCGCTGGTTCAACTGAGTTGGACAATGGTATCACAGTATCAGTAATGCAAGATACTAATGACTCTTTAACATATGGAAACTCACAATTATCATTTGGTAACGTTGGTGGATTCGCTACAGTTTATGTTGGATCTGACCACGATCCTCTAGATGCAATTGATGATATAACTCCATCTGCTTATGAAGAGGCAAACGGTTCAGGTTCTGGTACATACGTTGACATTGGTGGCTTAGCTTCTGAAATGGGTATCGGAGTAAAATTTGATTTACCAATTTTAGGATCTGTAAACTATAAATACTATCCACAAGTTGACGGAACTAAAAACGCTGATAATGCAAACTCTGGTGCAGGAACTGCTAGCGCAGACGGTTATTCAGTAACTGTAAAAACTAGCATGGCTGATTTACCAGTAGTAGGAAGTTATCTAGGCAATCTTGCTTTAACAACTGGTTACTCTTTAGATAAAGTAAGTAATGTTGCGAATACAGATGATGGTCATGAAGCTACAGCAGCTATAACAGGTAGTGCTGGAAACTTCTCTTTTGGTTACCAAAGGAAATATGATAACGCAGGTCAAACAGCTGCAGGAACTGATGCTGTATTCTACAAAGATGAAGTTATCGGTGTAGCTTACGCAGTTAATGATGAGTTATCAATTTCATATAACTCATACAGATCTGAGAAGCATACTGGTAGTTCAGGTGGTCAAAACATCGAGCAAGAAACTGACGCTATAAACGTTGGTTACACTATGGGTGGAATGACAATCGGTCTACAAGATGCATCTACAGACAATGCTAACTTTACTAAAAATGCAAAAGACGATACTAGAACATTAGGTATCTCTGTAGCGTTCTAATAAAAAAAAATTAATTAAAAAAGCCGGTTAATTACGACCGGCTTTTTTTTTATCTCAGACATTACAGCAATTCCATCACAATTTATATTTTTTAAAACACTCAGATTAGTATATTTTATACCTCCTAATGGAATAAGAGATTTTGATAATCTTAAAAAATTATTAAATTTAATGACACCCATAAAGGATGAATTGTTATCATAATCTACTTTAAAAAATCTAGAGAGTAGAATATTTGTACATCCTTGCTTTTTTTTTAGTTCAATTTCTCTAACATTATGAGCTGAACCAATAACTAAATATTTTAATTTTCTTAAATGTAAATGACGGTAACTTTTATTGTAAGATGATATATATAATCCGTCAGCCTTGAGCAAAATTGTTAAATAAATATTATTAGCAACAAAAAATTTAATATTTTTAAGACGGCAAGCCTTTCTATAAATTTTTAATTCTTCAATTTCTTCGATTATTTTATTTTTTCTCCTGTAAATAATATTAATTTTATTATTGTTTTTTATATTTTTTAATTTTAAATCTTTGATACTCTCTATAATTAAAAAATATTTATTTTTAAAAACGAACATTATGAACACAATAGTGGAAAGATTTAATAAAATAAATTCTAATATAACATCTCTTAATTTGAAGAATTCTGTAAAAATTGTTGCTGTTAGCAAAACCTTTTCATATGATCATATTAAGCCATTAGTTAATTATGGGCATAGCCATTTCGGAGAAAATAGAGTTCAAGAGGCATTAGTAAAGTGGTCAGATATTAAGAAGAATAGCAGTCATTTAAAATTGCACTTAATAGGAAAATTACAAAGTAATAAAGCTAAAGATGCTGTAAAACTATTCGATTTTATACATTCTTTAGACAATCAGAAGCTAGCTGACGCATTAGCAAAGTATCAATCTAAATTAAACAAACGTCTTAAATATTTTATTCAAGTAAACATTGGTAATGAAATTCAAAAATCTGGGATACCAGTTAATGAAATTGACGCATTTTATAATTATTGCGTTAAAGAAATAAATCTTGAAATCGAAGGCCTTATGGTAATCCCGCCAAATGATGGCAATCATAAAAAATATTTTGAACGTTTAAGTCAATTAAATAGATCACTTGCTTTGAAAGAACTTAGTATGGGAATGTCAGCTGATTATATTGATGCAGTTAAGTTAGGCGCAACATTTGTTAGAATCGGAAGTTCTATTTTTGGTTCACGATCTTAACAATAGTGTTAGGTTTTAGATCTTTAACAATTTTTATAAGATTATTTTTTGAAATTGTGATACACCCCTCCGTTTTCTCAAAATTGTTTCTTGCTATATGAATGAATATTGCGCTGCCTTTGTTTAACTTGATTGGCCTCATATTATAATTTAATACGAGCAAAATATCATATACATTTTCTTTTCTAAAAAGTTTTTCATGGCTATAGTTATTTGGCAGTTTGACCAATTGATTGTATTTTTTTGATTTTGGATCGTCACACCATCCCATATTGTTTTTTATGATAATCTTTTTAAGTCTTGATTGTATTTTTTTTATTCTATCTTTTCTATAAAGGATATATTTAATTTTATATGTTCCAATTGGTGTAATAAGATCGCCTTCTTTTTTTTTATACCCAATACCTTTCTTACCTATTGCGCATTTTACTTTATATTTTTTATAAGTAAGATATCTTTTATTTATTATAATATGCATCAACTGAATGTTCTTATTTATGGACCGTCTTCATTTATCTCCACACTAGATGAACTTAAGTCATTTTTAAAGTTTAATCATTTTACAGAAAACAAGGAAGTAAATTTTGATTTAATTCTGTTCCATAATGAGGCACTTAACGATACTAAAAAAAAAGATTTTATAAAAAAAAGCGAATTATTGAAGATTTACGTTTCTAAAAATGAAAAATCACCAATTAAATATGATGGTCATTTACTAATTCCTACTACTATAAATGAAATAAATTCAATGATTGAAAAAATTATAGCAAAAAAAAAATTTTATTCAAATTCTTCAATTAAAGTAAAAAATTATTTAATGGATAAAAATCAAAAAAAATTATCTAAAGAAAGGACTTCAATAATTTTAACTGAAAAAGAGATAAAACTTATTGAATTGCTTTTGAATAATTCAAAACCAATTTCAAAAGATACAATTTTAACTACAGTTTGGAATTATTCAGCTGACGCAGATACACATACTGTAGAAACACACATTTATAGATTAAGAAAAAAAATTAGCGATCAATTTATGGATGATGAGTTTATCATTAACAAAAAAGATGGTTATTCATTATGAAGAAAAGAAATAAGTTTGCTAAAGATTTGTTCTCAGCTAAATATAGAAAAAGGGTCATAAAACCAAAAAAAGGGAAAGGTAGTTTTAAAAGAAAAAAGAATTAACTCAACCTTGCGCCAATTATTTGAATTACTTTAGATGACATTTCAGTTCCTGTTTCTAAACTTTCTTTTTTAGATTTATTATTTATTAGACCATGCAAAAAACCCCCTGCAAATAAATCCCCAGCACCAGTTAAGTCTCTAATTTTTAGATTTTTTTTTGCATTGCACTCTACTATTTCATTATTATCTATAGCAACTGCTCCTTTATCTCCTCGAGTAATTACTACCAACTTATTTAAGTTTTTTGCAAAATTTACTACATCTTCGAATTTTTTAACTTCTATCAATGACATTATTTCTTGCTCGTTAGCGAAAGTAATATCTAATTTATTTTTCATTAGCTCAAGAAAATGAGGCTTATGCCTTTCAACACAAAATAAGTCTGACAAAGACATTGCCACTTTGTTTGCATTTTTAATTGCTTTTTCAAATGCTTTCTTTGGCTCGCCTTCATCCCATAAGTAACCTTCTAAAAATAAAATTTCGCTTTTTTTCACTGCATCTATGTCAATATCATTCTCATTAATTTTACCTGCAGTGCCAAGAAAAGTTACCATTGTTCTCTCAGAGTCTGGTGTAA
>MDTE01038319.1_pt1 | contig 11036 bp, 12 predicted proteins | sample 811231 | NCBI WGS metagenome assembly MDTE01 (sample SAMN05326651, study PRJNA326480) | marine metagenome | isolation source: seawater | place: Indian Ocean: Red Sea | collected 2010 | reverse complement strand
TCGGGCGCACGGCTCACGGGCCTCTCTGCAACGGGTGCTTTTAGTTTCGCGTCGAGCCTGAGCGTTCGCCAGGGGGCGCAGTTCTCTGGGAGGTTGTCGACGTTTGCGCAGAACGCGTCTTCGCCCGACTTGGCCGCCTCGCACTCCGGGATGTCTTCGAGCGGGTCGGGGCAGGCGTCAGCCCAGGCGGGCGTCGCCGGGGTTGAGGTCCTCGAGTTCGACCCCGGCGGTCTCGGGGAACCGCCACAGCACCAGCACGGCGGCCAGCACCGGGCCGATGGCGGCGATCGAGAAGGCGTGCCCGTACGAGCCGAGGCGGTCGGCGAGCACCCCGACCAGCAGCAGGCCGGAGGCGCTGCCGGCCACGCCGAGCGTGACGATCAGGCCGTTGGCACGGGCCCGGTGCCGGGTCGAGAACAGCTCGGGGCCGTAGACGCCCATGGCCACGGTCAGCGAGCCGACGACGACGCCGACCAGGTGGGCGCCCCACATGGCGACCCCGGAGGCGTGGTACGAGAGCACGAGGAACGTCGTGCCGCCCAGCAGCCCGACGGTGGCGACGCCCCGCCGGCCCCGGGTGTCGGCCAGGCGTCCGGCGAGGAAGATGCCGACCCCGGCCGGGGTGGTCGTGAGGATCGTGTAGAGCGTGATGCCCGAGGCGGTGAAGCCCCGGTGGTCCTTGAGGAAGTCGTTCTGGAACTGGCTGGCGGGGGCGGCGAACACGAGGAACAGGAACGCCACGGCGGCCAACAGCAGCAGCCGCCGTCCTTCAATGCCGGTGCGTCCCGGTGCCTCGTCGGCAGCGGGGGAGGGCGCGTTTGCGGTGAAGCGGCGCGACTCGGGGAGCCGCCGGCGGACGGCGGCGAGGCCCAGCAGCGACAGCAGCGGCACGACGTAGACGATCCGCCAGCCGGCCTCGTGCAGGTCGGCGACCGGCAGCACCCATACGGCCATGCCGGCGCCGAGGGCGGCCGACAGCGCCAGCACGCTCAGGCCCCAGGCCCGTGAGCCGCGGGGGAGTTCCTCGGCGGCGTAGACGCCGATGAGGATGCCCATGCCGGTGGTGAGGCCCCGGGCCACGAGCTGCGAGCCGCCGAGGAACCACAGTCCGGGGGAGAGGGCGCCGAGGGAGGTGCACAGCACCGCGGCGGTGGCGGTGGCCAGCAGCAGTCGCCGCCGCCCCTTCCGGTCGGCGAGGAACACCACGCCGAGGGCGACCAGCACGCCCAGCCGGATGACGGCCAGGGTCACGCCCTGGGCGGTGTCGCCCCGGTCGAACTCGTCGGCGGCGAAGGTGATGGTCTGGCTGATGACCGTGCCGAGGTAGCCGTCGACAACCTGGACGCAGGCCAGCAGCGCCATGACCCGGGCGGCCCGGGCGTCGAGCCGGTGGGGCGGCGCCCACCACGGGTTGCGCCGTTGCCGCAGCCCGAGCCGCACCGGCAGGGCGAACACCACCCACCAGACGGGCAGCGCCAGCCGGTAGGTGAACGACTCGGTGACCCGGTGCCGGCCGTCGGGGGCCGGCGCCACCGTGAGCGTGCGCTCGTAGTCGGTGAACGGGCCGTGGTCGAGCACGAACCGGTCGTCGCCGTCGGGGCGCTCGCCGACGAGGTCGTCGCGGGGCGTGCGCAGCTCGGCGAGGCCGGCGTCGTCGACGACGTGGTCGTGGGAGATTTCAGGAATGGGGCTGCCTTCCGGTGGTGGCCACGCCGGGTCCCGGGGGCTGCCTTCCGGTCCGCGGCGTGGCGCAGCATACTGAGGGCGTGAATCCCGCCCCGGAAGCGTCGGCGATCCGCGTCCGCCGGTCCGGCCCCCTCGAGGGCACGGTCCGGGTGTCGGGCGCCAAGAATTCGGCGCTCAAGCTCATGGCCGCCGCCCTGCTGGCGCCGGGCCGGTCGGTCCTGCACAACGTGCCCCGCATCGCCGACGTGAGCTGGATGGGGGAGCTGCTCGAGCGGATGGGCTGCACCGTCGACCACGAGGGGTCCACGGTCACCGTCGACGTGCCCGACGACGTGGTGCCCGAGGCCCCCTACGACCTGGTCGAGCGTATGAGGGCCTCGATCGTGGTGCTGGGGCCGCTGCTGGGCCGCCTGGGCGAGGCCCGGGTGTCGCTGCCCGGCGGCGACGACTTCGGCCACCGGCCCATCGACATGCACCTGCGGGGCCTCGAGGAGCTGGGCGCCGAGTTCACCACCAGCCACGGCTACATCGAGGCCCGGGCCGAGCACCTCACCGGCGCCCGGGTGCTGCTCGAGTTCCCGAGCGTCGGTGCCACCGAGAACCTGCTGATGGCGTCGGTGCTGGCCAAGGGCACGACGGTGATCGACAACGCCGCCCGGGAGCCCGAGATCGCCGACCTGGCGTCGTTCCTGAACCGCATGGGGGCGGTGGTCACCGGGGCCGGCTCGTCGACGATCACCGTCGAGGGCGTCGAGCGGCTGGCGCCCGTCGAGCACACGGTCGTGGCCGACCGCATCGAGGCCGCCACCTACCTGGCGGCCGTCGGGATCGCCGGTGGCGAGGTCACCATCGAGGGCGCTCGGGCCGAGCACATGGACATGCTGGTGGCGAAGCTGGGCGAGATGGGGATGCGGGTGTCGCCCACCGCCGAGGGGGTCCGGGCGGTGGCGCCGGGACGGCTGCGGCCCGTCGACGTGTCGACCCTGCCGTATCCGGGGGTCGCCACCGACTATCAGCCGTTCGTGGTGGCGATGCTGTGCGTCGCCGACGGGGTCGGGATCGTCACCGAGAACATCTTCGGCGGCCGGTTCCGCACGATCGACGAGCTGGCCCGGCTGGGTGCCGACATCCGCGCCGAGGGCCACCACGTGGTGATCCGGGGCGTCGAGGCGCTGTCGGGGGCGCCGGTGCGGGCGCCCGACATCCGGGCCGGCGCGGCGCTGGTGGTGGCGGGCCTGGCGGCCGAGGGCGAGACGCTGGTCGGCGACGCCCACCACGTGGCCCGCGGCTACGAGGACCTCGTCGGCCGCCTGGCCTCACTCGGCGCCGACATCGCCCACGCCTGAGCGGTCAGTCCTCGCTGGGTCGCCCTCGTCGCTCCCGGACTGCATGCGTCGGGCTCGGCGGTCGGCCAGCCAGAGCAGCCAGGCCAGGAGCGCCAGCGGCCCGGCCACCATGAGGATCTCGTCCCAGCCGCCCTGGTGGGCGAGGAGCAGCGGGTTGGCGGGCATGGCAGCGACTCTACGGCCGCGGGGTGGTTCGGGGGGCGGCGGCTGCGAGACTGTGGGCATGTCCCTCGACGTCACCACCGACCAGCCGGCCGACGACCTGCTGGCCCAGGTCCAGAAGGTCATCGACATCATCCGCCCCGCCATCCAGGCCGACGAGGGCGACATCCACCTCCACGGCGTCGACGAGGCCACCGGCGAGGTCACCGTCGAGCTGGTCGGGGCCTGCGTGTCGTGCCCGGCGTCCGACCAGACCCTCAAGGCCGGCATCGAGCGCATCATGAAGGACCGCGTCCCCGGCGTGACCGCCGTCGTCAACGTCGGCGAGACCGTGGACGACGCCGACGGCACCGCCGTCAGCCTCTAGGCCCACTGCCCGCCCCCGGCCGACCGCTCGCTACCCTCCCGGCCGTGCACAGCGACGACTCCCCCTACGAGTTCCTGCGCGTCGAGCGCCTGCCCGGCGACGAGAACGCCGGAGACGTGGTCGTCGTCACACTCGACCGGCCCAAGGTCAACGCCCTCGACACGTCCCTGCTGCTCGAGATCGGGGCGGTCGCCGAGGCCTGCCACGCCGACCCGCCCGGCGCCCTCGTGCTCACCGGCGGGGAACGGCACTTCGCCGCCGGCGCCGACCTGACCGTGTTCGCCGACCCGGCCACCCGCCAGGCCCAGGGCGACGCCTTCCGCGCCGGCTTCGCCGCCCTCGAGACGGTGCCCTGCCCGACGATCGCCGCCATCAACGGCTTCGCCCTCGGCGGCGGCGCCGAGCTGGCCATGTGCTGCGACTTCCGCATCGCCGGCGAGCGGGCGGTGCTCGGCCAGCCCGAGGTGCTGCTCGGCCTCATCCCCGGCGGCGGCGCCACCCAGCGGCTGGCCCGCCTGGTCGGCGTCACGAAGGCCAAGGAGCTGATCTGGGGCGGCGCCCAGGTGAAGGCCCCCGAGGCGCTCGCCATCGGCTGGGTCGACGAGGTCGTCGCCGACGACCAGGTGCTGGCCCGGGCCGTCGAGCGGGCCACCGGCTACGCCGCCGGCCCACGGGTCGCCATCCGTGCCGCCAAGCGGGCCATCGACGAGGGCATACAGGGCCGCCTGGCCGACGGCATCGACCTCGAGCTGGACCTGTTCATGGAGGTCTTCGAGAGCGAGGACGCCGCAAACGGCGTGGCGTCGTTCTTCGAGCACGGCCCCGGCAAGGCCACGTTCAAGGGGCGCTGACCCGGACGCCCGCCCGGCGATCCGGCCGGGTCTAGTGTCCGCGCGATGCGCGCCCCCCGAGACCCGTTCCTGGCCGGCTTCGCCGCGTTCGCACGCGCCGAGGGCGAGGCGCATCCCGCCATGGCGGACCAGATGGCGACCCTCGCCGACGCCCTGGGGCGCTGCACGCCGCTCCAGCCCGGACCCCAGCCCACCCATCAGGTGGTCGAGGCGCACCTCGGCCCCGGCCTCGACGCCGCCGAGGGCCCGGCCGGCGACCTGCTGCGGCTCGTGGCCGACCGGATCGGCTGGACGCTCCCGTACCCGGAGCACGCCGGCGAGCCCGACATGGACCACCTGCGGGCCAACTACGCCTACTCGCCGATCGTGGGCGCCAGCCCGGTCGGCGACGGCGGTGCCGGCGAGCCGTCGCCGCTGTACGCCAGCGACGAGGTGTTCGCCGGGGCGGTCGTCCACGGCCCCGGCGCGGCCTACCCGTCGCACGTCCACAAGGCCACCGAGGCGTTCTGGATCGCCGCCGGCACCGCCGACTGGCAGCTGGGCGACGACTGGACGAGCCGGGGTCCCGGCTCGACGATCTTCCATCCGACCGGCACCCGCCACGCCTGCACCACCGGCGCCGAGGCCCAGGTGATGCTGTTCGCCTGGACGACCGATGTCGACTCGATCCCGGTGATCATCCGCCACTGAGCTGCGGCCACGGCGTGCGGGGCGTCGCGGCGCGGCAGGGGCCGACCGGTACCGTGCGGACGTGACCGCGCCCCTCGACGCCGAGACCTGCCACTGGCACCCCGACCAGCGGGCCGGCGTCACCTGCCAGCGCTGCGACCGGCGCATCTGCGTCAAGTGCATGCACCAGGCGTCGGTGGGCTTCCACTGCCCGGCCTGCGTGGGACCGGTCGTCGTCGAGCACCGCCGGCGTCGCCGCGCCGCCCGCCGGACGGTCCCGACGTCGTTCGCCTTCGCCGGCCGCGATCCGCTCGCCATCCGGATCGTCATCGCCCTCAACGCCGCCGCCTTCCTGTGGGTGCTGGCCAACGGCGGTGACATCAACAGCGGCGGCGGCGACACGACCATCGACTTCGGCCTCATCGGCTTCGGCTGCAAGGCGGTGATCGGCCGGACCTGCGTCGGACCGCTGGGCGTCGACGAGGGGGAGTGGTGGCGGCTGGGCACGTCGGCGTTCCTGCACGCCGGGCTGCTGCACATCGGCTTCAACATGTTCCTGGCGTGGATGCTCGGGAACGCCCTCGAGCGACTCCAGGGCCCCACCCGGTTCCTCGGCCTCTACACGGGCTCGCTGGCCGCCGGCTCGCTGGGCGTGATGCTGGTCTCGCCGACGGCGCTCACGGTCGGCGCCTCGGGGGCGGTGTTCGGGCTCATGGGTGCCACGGTCGTGCACCAGTACCGGCGGGGGGTCAACCCGTGGAGTTCCGGCATCGGCACCCTCGTGGTCGTGAACCTGCTGTTCACGTTCGGCCGGCCGGGCATCAGCATCGGCGGCCACCTGGGCGGCCTGCTGGGCGGTGCCGCCCTGGCGTGGCTGGTCGACACCGCCGACGCCCGCGGCCTGCCGCGCCGCGCCGGTACGGCGGTCACCTGGCTGTTCGCCGTGGCCTGCTTCGCCGCCGGCATCTGGGCCGCCGCCAACTGGCACGACCCCCTGCTGGGCTGATCCAACGCGTGGCGGGCTGCTCCGCCCGGCGCCCTAGTCCAGGAGTCGGCCGAGGCCGCCGAGGACGGAGCCCTCGCCCTTGGAGGTGCCGCCGGCCACCGGGGCGTGCTGGATGATCCGGTCGGCGAGGCGGGAGAACGGCAGCGACTGCAGCCACACCCGTCCGGTGCCGTTCAGGGTGGCGAGGAACAGGCCCTCGCCGCCGAAGACCATCGACTTGAGGTTGCCGGCCCGCTCGATCGAGTAGTCGACGCCGTCCTCGAACGCCACCAGGCAGCCCGTGTCGACGCGCAGCGTCTCGCCGGCCAGGTGCTTCTCGACGATGGTGCCACCGGCGTTGAGGAACGCCATGCCGTCGCCCTCGAGGCGCTGCAGGATGAACCCCTCCCCGCCGAAGAACCCCGACCCCAACTTGCGGTTGAAGGCGACGCTCAGCTTCGTGCCGAAAGCGGCGGCGAGAAAGGCGTCCTTCTGGGCGAGGATCGAGCCGCCGAACTGCGCCATGTCGAGCGGGACGATCTTGCCGGGCGTGTCCGACCCGAACGCTGCCACCTTGCGGCCGCCACCCTGGTTGGTGAAGTGCGTGAGGAACACGGACTCCTGGGAGATCGCCCGCCCGGCGGCCGACTTGAGCTTCTTGAACATGCCGGCGTCGGGGTCGGACCCGTCGCCCATCTTGGTCTCGAAGGCGATGCCCTCCTCGAGGAACATCATGGCGCCGGCCTCGGCGACGACGGTCTCGCCGGGGTCCAGCCCGATCTCGACGAACTGCAGGTCGTCGCCCTTCACCTCGTAGTCGACCTCGTGGCAGATGGCCATGGTGGTGCTCCCCGTGCTCCCGATTCCGGTGGTCTCGGGCGGGGATCGTAGGGTCTGGCGATGGCCGAGCCCGCGCCCGCCGACCTCGAGTTCTTCTGGGACCCGATCTGCCCGTTCGCCTGGCAGACCTCCCGCTGGGTCCGCCGGGTGGCCGGCCTGCGGGGCCTCACCGTCGAGTGGCGGCTCATCACGCTGTCGATCCTCAACGAGGCCCGCGACTACGACGCCGAGTTCCCCGAGGGCTACCGGGAGGGGCACGACAAGGGCCGGCGGATGCTGCGGGTGGCGGCCAGCGTGCGCGCCGCCGAGGGTCCGGGTGCGCTCGACGCGCTCTACGAGGCGCTGGGCCGCTCCATCTGGCACGTCGTGCCCGAGCCGGGAACCGACCCCCGAGCGCACGTCGCCACCGACGGGCACCTGGCCGGCGTGCTGGAGGCCGCCGGGCTGGACCCGGCCCACGCCGGGGCGGCCACCGACCGCTCGTGGGACGACGAACTGCGCGCCGAGACCGAGGAGGCCATCGGCCGCACCGGACCCGACGTCGGCACCCCGATCCTCACGTTCGGGCCCCCCGACGGGCCGTCCATCTTCGGGCCGGTGATCTCCGAGGTCCCCGCCACCGACGAGGAGTGCCTCGACCTCTACGACACGGTGCTGGCCCTGGTGTCGAATCCGTCGTTCTCCGAGCTCAAGCGCACCAACCGGCCGACGCTGGACCTGCCGATCCTGACGGGCCGCCCCGACTGAGCAGCCCGCGTCCGTCGGGGCGTCAGCCCGGCTTCCGCCAGGCCGACACGTGCGAGGCCGACGCCTCGTCGAACGCCGTGCCCGACCAGTCGGCCCAGCGGTGCTCGAGGGCGAGGCCGGCACCGGCCGCCAGGTCGTCGAACTGCGCCGGGGTGGCGTAGCGCAGCAGGTAGGGGAACAGCCGGTTGCCGGACTCGCTGATCTCGATGCGTTGACCGGTGATGAGCTGCGTGTCGGGGTCGATGGCGGCCACGTCGAGCAGCACCCGGTCCACCTCGATGGCGCGGACCGACATGCCGTCGTGGGCCTCGGGGGCCGGCACGAACGCCTCGACCACGAAGCGCCCGCCCGGGCGCAGCAGGCGCGCAACTGCCGCGACGCAGGAGGCCTGTGACTCGGCCGTGGTCAGGTTGAAGAACGTGTTGAAGCCCACAAGCACGACGGCGAACGAGCCGTCGGCCGCGTCGGGCAGCGGGTCGGCCATGTCGCCCTCGACGACGGTGAGCCGGTCGGCACCGGGCTTGGTCCGCAGGATCTCGAGCATGGCCGGCGAGGCGTCGAGGCCGGTGACGGCCAGGCCCCGGTCGGCCAGCGGCAGCGCCAGCCGCCCCGTGCCCACGCCCAACTCGAGCACCGGGCCACCGTCGGCCAGGCCGGCAATTCCGTCGGCGACCTCGTCGGGCGCGCCGACCTGGCTGAGGGCCATCCGGCCACCCTCGCCGTACCAGTCGTCGTAGACGTCGGCGTACGTCTCGCCGTAGGTCTCGGGTCCGTAGTCATCCATGTCCGCAGTCTGGCCCACCGCCGACGGTTGCCCGTAGCGTGATCCCCGTGGAGGCCTACCTGGACCATGCCGCCAGCACGCCCGCCCGGCCCGAGGTGGTCGAGGCGATGCTGCCCTGGCTGGCCGAGCACCCCGGCAACCCGTCGGGCGCCCACCGGCTGGCCCGCGAGGCCCGTCGGGCCCTCGACGACGCCCGCGACGCCGTGGCCGCCCTCGTCGGCGCCGACCCCGGCGACGTCGTGTTCACCAGCGGCGGCACCGAGGCCGACAACCTGGCCGTGGACGGCGTCCTCGGCGCCCGGGGCGGCGTGGCCGTGTGCGGCGCCACCGAGCACCCGGCGGTGCTCGACCCGGTGCGACTCTCGGGCGGCGTCGTCGTGCCCACCGACGCCGGCGGCCGCATCGACGCCGACGCCCTCGCCGCCACGCTCGACGCCGTCGCCGACGTACGCCTCGTGTCGGTCATAGCCGCCAACAACGAGACCGGCGTGGTCAACGACGTGCCCGCCGTGGCCGCCCTCGTCGCCGAGCACGCCCCCGACGCCGCCGTCCACACCGACGCCGTGCAGGCCACCGCCTGGCTGGACCTCGCCGCCGCCACCGAGGGGGCGCACCTCGTGAGCCTCACCGGCCACAAGTTCGGCGGCCCCAAGGGGGCGGGCGCCCTCGTGCTGCGCGACGGCGCCACCGTCGCCCCGGTGCTGCGCGGCGGCGGTCAGGAGCGGGAACGCCGCAGCGGCACCCAGAACGTGCCCGCCATCGTCGGCCTCGGCGTGGCGGCCCGGCTGGTCGCCACCGACCGCGACGACGCCGCCGCCCGGGTCGGGGCGCTGCGCGACCGCCTCGAGGCGGGCCTGCTGGCCGCCGTGCCCGACGCCCGCCGCACCGTGCCCGGCGAGGTCGCACGCACTGCCGGCGTGGCCCACGTCTGCGTCCCCGGTATCGAGAGCGAGGCGCTGCTGTTCCTGCTCGAGCGCGACGGCATCAGCGCCAGCGCCGCCTCGTCGTGCGCCAGCGGTGCCCAGGAGCCGTCACACGTGCTGGCCGCCATGGGCGTCGACCGCGACGCCGCCGTCGGGTCGCTGCGCCTGTCGCTCGGCCACGGAACCACCGACGCCGAGGTCGACCACGCCCTCGCCGCCATCCCGGCGGCCGTGGCCCGCCTGCGGGAGCACGCCCGGTGAGCGCCCCGCCCGTGATGGTCGCCATGTCCGGCGGGGTCGACTCGTCGGTGGCGGCCGCCCTGCTGATCGAGGCGGGCCGGGAGGTGGTCGGCGTGACCCTGCGGCTCTGGGGCGGCGAGTCCGACTCGGGCTGCTGTGCCGTCTCCGACGTGGACGACGCACGCCGGGTCTGCGACGCCCTCGGCATCGAGCACCACGTGTTCAACCTGGGCGACGACTTCGACCGCCACGTCGTCGAGCCCTACGTGGCCGCCCACGCCGCCGGCCGCACCCCCAACCCGTGCATCGAGTGCAACCGGCACGTCAAGTTCGACCGGCTGCTGCACCGGGCCCGGGCGCTCGGGTTCGACCGGCTGGCCACCGGCCACCATGCCAGGGTGGCCGTGCGGCCCGACGGCACCCGCCGCATCGCCCGGCCCGCCGACCCGGCCAAGGACCAGTCGTACGTCCTCCACATGCTCGGACAGGACCAGCTGGCCGGCCTGGAGCTGCCGATCGGCGACCTCACCAAGGACGAGGTGCGCCGGCGGGCCGCCGACCTGGGCCTGCGCACCGCCGCCAAGCCCGACAGCCAGGACGTCTGCTTCATCACCCGTGAACACGGCCGCGGCGACTTCCTCTCCCGGCGCATCCCGCTCACGCCCGGCCGGGTCGTCGACGCCTCGGGCGCCGAGGTGGGGCGGGTCGACGCCGTCGAGTTGGTCACCGTCGGCCAGCGCAAGGGCATGGAGCTGGCCGGCGCCGCGGCGCCCCGCTACGCCGTCGCCGTGGACGTGCCTGCGGCGACGGTCACCGTCGGCCCCGCCGGCGACCTGCTGGTCGACGCCACCCCGGTCGAGGGGTTCGCCTGGGCCGACGGCCCGGTGTCCGGCCCGGTGCTCGTCCAGGCCAGCGCCCACGGCACCGCCGACGAGGCGGAGCTGGTCGACGACGAGGTCCGCTGGGCCGCCCCGCACCGCCGGGTCGCCCCCGGCCAGAGCGTCGTGTTCTACGACGGCGACGAGGTCCTCGGCGGCGCCACCGCCGGTTAGGGCCGCGAGATCGCCAAGGTGAGGTCGTCCCGGCGACCCTCGATTCGGGAGCAGGGGCCAGTAGCGGTCGCGTGCGGTCGGCGCATGCCAAGCTCCAGGACGAGATCGGCAGCGCGCGAGCGACCGAGGAGGCTCAGCGCGCGGAGCTGAGGGAGGGGAGTGCCCGAGGCTCCCGTGACGGTGCGGTCATACGGTCGCTCCAACAGCGCGAGGCGACGCTGCTCTCTCAGCTGACGGGCGCGCTGCACGAGCGCGATGCGGCCACTTCCGCTGCGCAGTCCCACCAGTCCGAGGCTGCCCTCACGCAGGCAGCCTACTCGCAGCTTCAGACAGCGCAGGCTGAGGAGCGTGCCTCCAAGCGCCCTCGCCCTCACCCTCGCTCCC
>MDTE01181752.1_pt1 | contig 11037 bp, 13 predicted proteins | sample 811231 | NCBI WGS metagenome assembly MDTE01 (sample SAMN05326651, study PRJNA326480) | marine metagenome | isolation source: seawater | place: Indian Ocean: Red Sea | collected 2010 | reverse complement strand
ATAATTCAACACCTCCAGTACTTCCAGTTAATCTTATATTGTTATACCAGTTACCTGATCCATAATCTTGTATATTTAAAACACCATTTGTCTCAGCAATAAATCTCCAATAATCTGGATCATCATCACCTTGATCTGCTAATAATTGAAGTTGTGCAGTGCCACCTTCATCACCATGTACTCTAACCCCTGTTGTTGTCGTGTCAAATTTCAATGAATTATTATAAAAGAGCTCTACACCCTCAGTGCTCTTAAATTTGGCCATAGTATCATTAGCACTACCACCTCCATTAATTTCAATATTGCTATTATTAGTTCCTATGTACAAAGGCCCAGTGCCATTATCATATACCCAACTTGCAGAACCTGTATGATAAATTTGTAGGTCATTACTTGTACCGAATTGAGATTTTACATTATCAGCATGAGTGTTATTCCCATGCAAAAAATCAACTCCATTACCATTAATATCTATGATCTGATTACCACCAGAATAGAACCTGTGCCTTTGATTGAATATAATTTGATAGATTGCATTACCACTTTGAATATTATTCCCATTCACATCTAACGCACCGCCCAGCTGCGGTGAAGTATCATTAACTAAATCTGAATTCAGACCAGTTAATCCAGATCCACTACCTACAAAACTTGTCGCAGTTATTACACCTGCATTACCTAATTTTATATTACTACCTACATCTAACTGACCACCACTTACATTTACACCCGATCTTGCAGTAATTATACCAATCGCATCAACATTCGTGACATCTTCATAGGTCAATGTACCACCAACCGAAACAGTATTGTCAAAGGTTCCTATGCCGACTGTTTTGATATGTAAGGGTTGTAAATTTGTAAGACCTGTTAGTGCCATTATCTTTTAAAACTATTTATGATGGAGGGTATGGCCATACGAATGATGATTCATTAAGATATCCTGCTTCATTTAAAGTTGGACTCGCATTTGCTGGAAGATCTCTCAGTTCCTGTCGATATGCTAACCATTTTTCTCTTGTGTGTGAGGGAACATCAGGGTTTTGTGTCCAATCAGTTTCAGTAAGTTTAACATTCCTCACCATTCTCAATTCATCCATTGGAAATTTTGCTTCTAACTCATCATATTTTGCCTTAAAAGTTGCCCAGTTTTTAGATGGTGTGTCAAGAATTGACTCACCAGTTGTTGTTACTCCAACAACCTCTTGACAATTTGATAAGTAAGTAGATTCATCTACAATACCTGCATCAAATCTAAATTGTGTGATGCCAATACCAATAAGTGTTTGTGAGATTATATGATCGTGCATAATTTTTAACCTTTGTCGTATTCCCAAATTTGGAGTATGTTTTCATTATTATGATACCATTGTAAAGTAACGTTTGTATGGTCTACTTTACCTTGAGTTTTTAAAGTAAAGTTATTACCATTACATATAAAACTACCCATAAGATGAACTGTACGATGGTGTCTTGCTAGTCCACTACCACCAGTGTAATTACGACCATCCATATTACCTATGATACGCTCGTTTTTTATAACTTCACTAAAACCACCACCTTCATCTTTTAGTAATCTCCACATCGCATCACCACTTCCATTAGCAGCACCACCCTGCCATAGTTGTGATTGATGATGTATCACAATTAAATTATTTGCTCTTTTGGGAGAGTAATTTGTATAAATTGTTCTTAGGTCAGTGTAAGAATTGGAAGAAACACTTGCACCACTGAATGTGGCGACCTCAACATAATTTACAAGTGGATAAATTTCATTTCCACCTTTATATAGTTTACCATATCTATCAATTCTAAATCTTTCTGTTGTTGTTCCACTTGAAGGGGAAGTATAGAAAGCAAGACTACCCACTGAGTCAGTGGTCTCACGATGATGTAATATTGCTGCACCCACATGAGTATCATCTGTGGTATCCGCAAATGCAATACCGATTTTTCCACTATTATCGTTATTCTGTGATCTGATTACAAGATGATAATTATTTTTATCACTTACGTCTGATGTTGCTGATAAGTTTTTATCTATCAATAAACCACCAGTGGTAGTTTCTACAGATCCGATAGAAACTTTACCATCTGAATTGATACGCATCTTTGGCACTTTACCATTCAAGTTATCAGTGTTGCCTGATGTTCCAGCATCTAATATAAAATCTATTTTATTACCACCACCACCTGAGTCCGTAGCAATAACCAGTCTATCACCGCCAGCTTCGTATCCAAAGATACCCATCCCACTTCCGTGACTATGTGCTATGAATAATGCATCACCATTATTACTACCACCATCAGCAGCAACTCCAATATAATTAGAAATAGTATCAGTAAAGTTTAAAGGAAAACTATCATCTCCAGCTTCTATATTACCACCCTTAATATGTAAAGTACCAGCAGTGTCGAGTCGCATTTTTTCTGCACTAACTGCATCAAAACCACCATTAATATGGAAACAAAGAGGTATATTAACTCCTGTTCCAATAGAGGTTAAATTTTGTTTGTGTTGTACATTAAAATCAGCATTGGCATTATTAGTGCAATTCAACGCTGTTTTATAATTACTAGCATCATTATCAATACCTATTTCAGCAGCTTTATTACTTGCATCTACATGAAGTTTAAAAGTTGAACTAGTTACCCCCATGAGTAACTGGCCTGTTGATGTAATGCGAAGTTTTTCAGCACCATTTGTATAAAATTGCAAAGCACCATCTGCATGAAGATATCGGAGAGCACCCGAATATTCTGCAGAACCAGATGTTGCCCTAGAAAAGTAAATACTACCAGTGCTTGTCTGGCCAGAACGAATTGTAATACCACAATTACCAGAATCAGCGACTGTTAAATTATCTCCAGCAGCATGACCCTCAATAGTAGTTCCTAACATTAATCGTCCACTTGAGTCGATGCGAAGTCTTTCACTACCTTCAGTTGTTATTTTTATATGTCCATCTGAACCAGTATCTATAGTTTCAACTTTTGTATTACCAGTTTCTATCTTTGTAGAATCAACAGATATACCAGTTAATGAACTACCGTCACCATGAAAGGCAGTCGCAGTTACAACACCAACTGCATTGATACCACCAGCAAGAACTTTAATACCTGTTCGGAATGTGCCAATACCGAGTGCATCTACATTGGTGACATCCTCATAGGTAAGAGTCCCCCCGACTGATACATTACCGGAGAGACTTACACTATCTTTAATTACTGAACCTGATATCTTAGTAAGTGCCATTATGTAATTTCCATTATGGTGAGTGCAACATCTAAACTATTATTTACATCACTCTTCGCAGTTAAGGTATCTGTCGTTTCCAATACTATTTTATTTCCCTGCATGAATTCAAAAGAAGATCCTTGTGGAATAGGAACATTCTTCATTAAATGAACATCATCTGCAGATGCTCTGGTAATTCCAATTCCTACGTTTATATTATTACCTGAAATATTTGATGCTGTAATTCCAATCACCACCGTTGTTGTAGAGGATGGAGCAACATAAACAGATGCGGTTGTAACACCTACATTCTTTTTAGTTTTCAGTTTAAAGGTGTTTGCCATTTGTTATCCTAATGCTATTGCGAGAGCGACTACATCATCAAGTGATGCACCACCGCCACCACCTCCACCTCCTCCGGAGGCATTAACAACTGTGATACCAGTCGCACCGACTGTAGCAGTTATATTATTATTAAAGTTTAATGTGGTAGCGATACCAGCTGGGGTTCCATTGTTCTGTATAAAGACACCGGTTGAAACACCGACATTCTTTACACGAACCTCAGTTGTACTATTTATGTCACCATGAACGTCTAATTTATAGGCAGGATTTATTGTTCCGATACCAACCTTTGGTGATGATTCGGAAGCAATACCAATATTCTTATTAGAATCATTAACCTTAACTAATGAACCTAACTGTGATAATTCCCTATTATTTGACATATCGGTTTTTAGTTATTTATTTGTGCAGGTATTTATAACTCTGCAATAAATTTTTTATGTAATTTTTCATTATTTTTTATTTGTTCTAATTCTAACATCAGAGAGTATAAATGATGATTGGGAAAGATAGGTAGATTTGTATTCAGTTCTTCATACATTTCTAAACCATTACAAATGTGTAAATAACTTTCTAAATTAAAAGCTGATGAAGTGTTCATAGGTAATGAATTTTCATTCAATTTACCCTCCTTTATATCAGTCAGAATCAAATCCATACCTTCTGGTGGGGTATTTTTCTCACTAAATTCCAACCAAAAATCACTGTCTTTTCTTTTTGTCATGTAGTGTAAGTATATAAATTTACAAATTGCATCATTATTGTTACCTATGATTTTGTTAAAATTTTTTATTTCATCTTCATTTTGACTACTAAGATGCTCTTTAAATTTTGTCAATAGTTTTAATTGCCCTATTGTCACAAAAATAGAAGTGCTCTCTAAAGGTTCAACAAAATTTGTGGATAATCCTAAACCAATACAATTTTTAATCCATGAATTCTTAAATCTGCCAGCATTAAAATCTATTGTTCTTAAAGGTTTAACATCATCATAAACAGTTTTTAACTCTTCACAAGCTTGATCCATATCAATGTAATCACTATCAAAAATATACCCTCTTCCAGTTCTATTTTGTAAAGGTATTTCAAATACCCAACCATATTTCATAGCTCTTGCTGTGGTGTATGGTTTTGAACTGGTGTTTTTTGTAGGAAACAATACTGCTTTCTTCATAGGTAAATGATTCTGATAGTCCATCCATCTATCTTTGAATAAATTACCAATGAATAATTTTTGAAATCCAGAGCAATCAAACACAAAATCTACATCTAGCAAATGATTTTTTGTTTTTATCTTTTCTATAAATCCATTCTCATCTTGTTCACAACACTCATATTCATCTATTATATGTTCTATACCTCTGTTAACAGATATTTTTGACAGATAATTAGATAATTTAGCAGCATCAAAATGTAAAGCAAAAGATTGATTTCTTAAATTTATTTTATTTTGGTATGATATTAAAGGTGTATATGTATTTTCTAAGAAAGATAATTTATTTTGAATTAAATATCTTAGATATACGTCATAAAAATTTGTTTTAGAATTATCCAAAACAAAAGGATTTGCCTCATCCCTTACCGAAAATCCATGTAAATATTTCTTACCATCACCATTCCAATCTTCAAAACTAATACCATTCTTGATAGTTCCGTCTGTATTTTTTATTACATCTACAAAATCAATGTGTAATTCTTCTAAAAAATCTATTAAATGAGGTGTGGTTGCTTCACCTACACCAATGATTGGAATATCCCGACTTTCTATGAGAGTGATATGATCATTCTTAAATAATTTTTTCGCATACAAAGCAGTTAACCACCCTGCAGTTCCACCACCTACAATCACAATTTTCATAATATATTAATAAAATTTATAGTATATTTTTTAAGTTAAAGAGAGATATCTCATTGTCTGTAAATCCTAGACCTTTTAATTTTGTTTTGATTGAATCCAAATCTGATAAGTTTTTATCTTGTCCTTCATAATAAGCGATTCTTAATTTTTTTGCAACCTCTTTTATTTGTTCATCAGGTATAGGTGTTGTTTCATCAAACCATGTTAATTGATTTAAATCATTTTCTACTAACCAAAATGCTGCTTTTGGATTAATATCTAAAATCGCATCTGCATAAAAATAAGATTCGTCTTGCACTATTGTAAAATTTCCATAATAGTTATTGAGGACATGCAACGAGGGTTGTCAGAATCATTACTGTCTCTCCAGTTTCTATTTATGACACGATCTGAACCTCCAGCACCTCCTGCATATATTAAATACTCTACACTTTGACCTAAACTATATGAAGGTGTATCTAAGTAATTATTAGCACCTGTTTTTGATACCCAGTCAGTGCCATGTTCCTGACCACCAGTAATGAAAGCTCCTGGCCTATTTCCGGGAGAATCTCCCCCAGCTGCATCAATGCGTACAGCGGTACCACCAGCTATACTACGATATAACTTAAAAACATATCCAGCAGAAGTACCTCCCCGTGATCCAGAACTAACACTTGCCATAACTAATATTTTTGAACCTGCTTTTGTAGGAGTGATAGATGTGCTTAAATTAACTGAAAAATCACCAGCAACATTTGCCAATTGTGATGCTGTTCTTAGTAATCCTTGATTTACTGCACCGATTCCACCAGATATTCCTGTTAAGTTAGAACCATCAATCGCTGGAAGAGTTCCGGTTAAGTTCGCTGCTGGTAAATTTGTAAGTGATGCACCTGAACCACTAAAGGTCGTTGCAGTTACAATACCAGAACTTATATTAATACCTTTGGAAAAGTTAACGGCTGCAGATCCGTCTTCTCCTTTTATATCTGTAACTCTAATTTCAGACATGTTCTTTTACAATACTTTTTTCTATTTAGGGAAATACACCCAAGACATTCATAATGAATGTGGTTCCAACAGATACATGGAAGGTTGCACCTGTTGCAACATTGATTTGACCCAATCTTGTGAATACTGTTTTACCTGATGTCGTTTCAGTATTTGTGATGTCTATCTGTGCACCATTTGGAATGGTAAATGCTTTAGTAGTTTTAAAACACTGATTTAAAAAAGTATTCTGTGTATTGCTCAATGCAGTGGAAAATCCAGATACACCAGATAAGAGTGAACCATCTAATGCTGGCAATACACCAGTTAAGTTTCCTGCAGGTAAACTTGTCAATGATGCACCACTACCACTGAATGTTGTTGCAGTTACAACACCAGAAGATCCTAATTTTATATTACTTCCTACATTTATTTGAGTTGAAGATGTTACAATACCTGATACAACTAATCCCTCATCAAGTCCACCGATTGTTCCAGATCCTTTTACTTGTACTGACATAATTCCTCCTATACCACACTCCAAACAGATCCGTTTGGTATTGTCACGACAACGTTTGCTGCAAGTGTGATTGGCCCAGCACTCATGGCATTCTTACCTGTGGTTATCGTATAACTTTGCGAAACACCGATGTCATTCTCATAGAAGACTTTATCTGTTCCCGTACCTACAGCTCCTCCTCCACCACCAGCGATACTTATATCAACTTTACCACCAGCAACAGCAAAAGTATTTCCGGCACCGATAAAGTTAAGTGATGTAATAATACCACTATGTACAGCAGTTCCACCTGAAAATATACCTACACCCTTTACACCACTACTCGCAGTTAAGACACCAACTGTGACCTTGGTGTCATCCTTAATACCAGAACCAACTACTTTAGTAAATGCCATATCTTTTTTTAGTTATTTATCCTATCATCCATCCAAAGAATGCATCATAATATCCATTACCACCACCATCAAACTGTCCAGAACCTGCATTGGTGACACTAAAAATTCTCAAATCAATTTTTTGACCTGCTGTACATGATAACAACCAGTGACCCGATTCAGCTTGCCAATTGCTTGTACTATATTGATTCCTCAATTCATCAATATATTTCACAGATCCATTCTGATAAATTGCTAAATCAAATCTTGAGTCCTCTCTTCGATTTAATCTCCATCCAAAATAATATATTCCCGTAGTTGGTACAATAAATCTACCTTGATCAGATCCGGATGTTTGAAATGCACTTCTTGTATCAATATGTGTATTAGCCCAAGGTACAATTGTACCTGCACTATAAACTGCGTTATTCGTTGCCATATAAGCATAAAATGCAGGGTTCTTTGGTTTGTTAACACTACCAGATGAGTCAATTGTCATCAAGTTGGGATATGAACTAGGTGCGTTTCTTGCCTTAAAGTGGAAAGCACCTGTATTGTCTCCAGTTCTTACATATTGTAATTGTGCGTCAGAACTTGCACCACTTGCAACTCTAAAATACATTCCAACATAATTATTAACACCACCACCGTCAGATCCATTCGTATTTTCTAATCTTAATAAAGTATTTGTAGAGTTGACAGTATTAGTTTCGCTTGTGCTATATGCTGTTGAATCGTTAGTTGTAAGATGAAGTAAACTATCTGGGGAAGTTTCATTTATACCGACTTTACCTGATGATGAGATGCGAAGTCTTTCATTTGAATTAGTCGTTAATGAGATAAAACCATTATCTAAGACCACCTTTTCAGTGCTTCCAGAAGTGTCTATACCATATCCATCATCAACTCTTATAAAACTTCCTCCCACATGAAGTTTTCTATCTGGATTAATTACATTTATACCTATATTACCATCATTTTTTATTCTTATTCTCTCTACATTATTTGTTCCAAATGTTAAAGTATTTCCAGCAGGAGAAAATATACTCGCACCAGTTCCCACTGTTATCTCGTTGCCAGTCTTTACCTCAGTGGCATTCAACGTAATTGTTGTGCCACTTCCTAACGGTGATATTTGATCTACACTTAGTATGCTCATATTATTATTTATGAAGGTTTAGGATAATCTGACTTCACTTTTGCAATTGCATCTTTCCAAGTTGTAGTGCCATTTACAGAATCCCAATACTGCATATCCATTTGCTCCTGTAGAGATGGATATGCGGTTGCTCTTTTAAGTTGAACTTTTTTAAGAGCAACTGCATCAGCATCGACTGTCTTTTCAACACCACTACTGACGTATGCTTTACCATCTGCCTCAACAACAAGAACATCAGGATATAAACTCTTAATTGCCTCTTCGTTTACGTGTGCCATTACTGTACTCCTGACTTACGATAGAACATTTGAACATAAAGAGAACCACCTTGAGATAATTGATTATTTTGTCCCCAGTACAATGGTGATCCTCCATTAGATTGACCATTAAAAGCACCACCCCAACAGCTGTAAGGAGAGTAACCAGAACTCCAGTTTACATGATCACCAAATCCATCACCATCACCCCCACCTGAATTGCAGTTTCCACCTATTGCACATCCATTGAAGTGAACCATTCCTGAAACTGCATTACCACTTGTATCATACATTTGACCTAAAGCATAATAAGGATGACCTCTATTTTGTCCTGTTGTATCATTAGTAGTTGTCCATCCATTTGATACACTATTTGCTGTTGGCGACCAAGTTGAAACAACAAATCTTCTCCAATCATTATTATCACTTCTTCTAATTAAGAATTGATCATTCGCTGCTGGAGTAAATGTATTTCTTCGATCATATCCAAAATTACTTGCAATAAAATCATTTATAGTAGTTGGATTACTTCCAACATTAAGTGCGAATGAATAATTAGAACCAGAAGCAAAGTTATTTCCGTGGTTCATAGAATATAATAATGTCCATCCACCACCATCATATGATGTATCCATTAAACAATAATGTCTCTTTGCATTTCCTGAAGTATATGCACCATGCATATCTAAGAAATAAACACCACTCGTTGTGTAACCATCATCAAGTAATGCCTTGGCAGATCTCGCAGCTAAACTTTGAGTTGAACCGTCATTTCCCATTCTCTTTACAGTGTTCCATTGTGCATTTGCATAATATTTAAGATTATTTTCTGTCGTATCAAGCGATAAAGCACCGGTTGATGTGCTAACTCCTGCATTAAGTTGGGTTGTTGTTCGATTACCAACACGAATCATATGGGATTCAAGTTCGACTGTGCCACTTGACATAGTGAGTTTACCACCAGATGTGATGCGAAGTTTTTCATTATTTCCATTCGTAAAGATACGCAAGTCATGTCCAGTTGATGTTTTTATTGCAGGATGACCCTCGTTACCATAATTACCTTCTAATGTAAGAGTTCTACTATTTCTAGTTAAAGTGAATACACCAGTTCCATTCATTGCTAAATTATTTCCATCAAAAGTTAAATTTGATTCACCATTCAATGCATCAGTTGTTCCTGTGGCAGTTAATAATCTATTATCTGCTTGGTTTGCTACTGATACTCCTGAGATTCCAGTTAATCCAGATCCATTACCAACAAAAGATGTTGCTGTTATTACACCTGCGTTGCCTAATTTAATGTTACTTCCTACATTAATTTGATTACTGTATGTTGATAATCCAGCAACAACCATACCTGCATTCGGTGCCATTGCAATATTCACAGTTCCTGAATCAGGACTTTGTAGATTGTGGGTCTTTAATGTTGACATTAGCGTCTCATTGGTAAGTGTCTATATTTTTGTTTAATTTTTTCAGATGTTGAATCGATAATTTTAAACCCTTCATCTTTACTTTCATAAGGAAACTCTGCTTTCATTGCTCTGACATATCTATCTTCACGAAGTGTAATCAATTTATCTGAATCACTACCATATTTATCGATGACTAATTGCTCTGCATTATCAAGATACTGCCACATTGAATCGTCTGGTTCTCCATATCCAATATCATTGATTGCTACAATTGACATACCGTGTGTCTTGATATCTTCAAGATATTGTTGATAATGTCTATTATCACTTGCAATAGGAATGCCATGAAATACTCCATCAATAACTGTATTGATACAAATACTTTCTATTCCTCCAAGCATATTTTTATGAATGTTATATTTAATTGACATGATTATAACTCCGCATCCGCACTCATTGAAGAACTTGGGTATAATGTTATAGGAGTAGCATTTCCTGCACCACCACTATTTTGGTTAGTGGTTGATCCATTACTCGCAAGAAATAAATTATCATTTCTATCATAATTGATTGTAGTAAAACTTCCATTGTTACTACCACCAGCAGTCCAAGCACGAATATCTCCTGTATGTGATCCAGTAGGAATCGTTCTCATTGGAACAGGAAGATCTAAAATTTTTCCATAAGGATTTGCTCCTGCATAATATTGCATTGTATTTAAATGTTTATGACTACCAGTGCCAGAGGCAGCTGCTGATACTTTATAGAAATAGCGTTGGCAACGAGCAAGCTCATCCGCATAATTTCTTCTCTCGAACGGAGTAGCTACTGTCCCTTCTTCAACTTGTATGTCAGTAATAAAATAAAAATTATTTACATTTGCCATTCCATTTTTT
>MDTE01011766.1_pt1 | contig 11037 bp, 11 predicted proteins | sample 811231 | NCBI WGS metagenome assembly MDTE01 (sample SAMN05326651, study PRJNA326480) | marine metagenome | isolation source: seawater | place: Indian Ocean: Red Sea | collected 2010 | reverse complement strand
TGGCAATTTCGCGCTAATCACGGGCGCGGAGCCGGACTCTCCATGTCAATGGGAAAAGTCACTCACGGCGGCTGTATTGCAGACCAAGCTTCTGGCGGAAGCGAAGGCGGCCGGCTAGTCGTTCACCATTGAGTTGCTGGCACAAACTTCAATGGTGCGATTGGCAGGATCGCGACTGATCCCCACTGGATCTTCACCTCGTTCGATGGCCTCGAGCGCTTCCTTGAGGCGTCGACGGAACAGGACCACCCCTTTGTCCGACGTGGCGAGATGTTCCAGAGCATGGATCGCGATGGGGCCCTGGCTCACCTGCGCCTCGCGGTCGTCCGGGTCCCGCTGAGTCTCCTCATAGCTGCGGCGTGGCGCCTGGGTCGCGCTGACCCGACCTTCCTCTCCCTCCGCCAGGAGTGATGGGACCGGCTTACCGTCGACCACGCGTAGCGATTCGATGTGAAAGCCAATTGTGTGGGTGCTGTCCACGGGGACCCACCAACCGATGAGGCGCGATTTCTCGTGCATGGTTTCGTCCTCAGCGAAAAATGGGTCCGGGATCGAGCGCGCGTTGGGCACGAAGTTCTCGGCGACGCGTGTGTATTGGCGGCCGTCTTCAAACTTCGATGTCCGCACGTATTTCATCCCGAACGGGGTCTCTTCGAAGTCGAGCTGCCATTCGCCGTGGTCGCCGAACAACTCGGTGAAATGCGACACGTTGATGCTCTGGTGCAGGAAGGCAGTGTGGACAGGGTCCATCGCATTTTCCTGGATTTGCAGCCAGTTACACTCCGCAATGGCACCGCGGCTGATGTTTCGATAGGCGGTCAGGACGACGCCGTCGCCGGTGAGAATGTCGAATTCGGGAAATTCCGGTTGTCGTTCGGGTGGACCCATGTAGGCGAAGACCAGCCCGCCGAATTCATGTGTCGGATACCAGGGCTGGCGGACCCGATCCTTGCTGGTGCTGTCCTCCGGCTCCGCCGGTTGCTCCAGGCACCGGCCTTCCGGGTCGAAGAGCCAGCCGTGAAAACAGCAACGAATACCGTTCTCTTCGATCTTGCCATACTCCAAAGAGGTGCCGCGATGGGCGCAATGCCGATCGACGAGCCCCGTGCGACCTTGGCCATCCCTGAAAGCCACCAGGTCCTCTCCGAGGATGCGGATGGCCTTCGGCAGGTCATTTAATTCATCGGAGAGGCAGAACGGCTGCCAGTAGCGTCGCATGAGCTCGCCCATCGGCGTGCCGAACTCGACGTGCGTCAATTCAGCGTTTTCCTGAGGGCGCTGTGCGATCCTGCCGTAACCGGTCATCTCGTTCATCGATGCCTCCTTAATGCTCCTCATTTTCCCGCCACGAGTTGCAAAGGTGCCGATCATTTCGCAATGCGCGGGATTTCGTTATGGACTCTGATATCAATCCCCTCTGACGCGCGCAACTTGATTGGCTCTACAGGCTGATCATAAGCCATGACCTGACGCACCGGTTCGAATCGACATGATTAGGTAATCTTCTGTGACGACGATAGTGCCCTCATTCACATGTTGGCCGTGGATCGTCACACATTCGCCTACGAAAGGCGATAAGCACGGGGTAATAACCGCGTCAGGGCACCAGGATGCTCGAGCCGGTGGTGAGGCGTCCCTCAAGATCACGGTGGGCCTGCGCGGCCTCAATGAGTGGGTAGCTCTGGCTGATCTCTATTTTGATCGTGCCGTCGGCGACAAGCCCGAAAAATTCTCTGGCCCGGGCCTCGAGCGCCTCGCGTGTGGCGACGTGAATGGGGAGCCCGGCCCGCGTCACCCAGATTCCATTGGCCGACAACCGGTTGAGATCGAGTGGTGCCGGCATGCCTGATGCAGAGCCATAAAATGCCAGACTTCCCAGGTGCTGCAGACATTCGACGCCGATCACGGCCGGTAGTTCCGCGGAAAGATTACCGACGCGGTAGTAGATGTCACGATAGTTGACTCCGATCGCAGCGTGGCGCACCAGTGCTTGCCCCGGTCCCGGCTCGGGCACGTCCACTTCCTCCACGCGCAAAACTTCGGGCCCACCTGTTTCGTGGTAGCGCACCGCCGTCGTCGTCGTCATCGTCAAGTCCTTCCCATCGTCATGTCGCTCATTCCTGACGTTCCTACGAAGATTCAAGTGCCGAATTCGGACGCAACTCGGAATGCCGAAAAGATGGAACAATGATCTACATCAAGGTGCCGAACGAGCAATCTGTTCCACTTTGGCTTACTGATTGCCAACCGTTGGTTGGCTTCCTTTTGGTGTCAAATTTAGTGGTGGAGGTAGAGTGGTGAATCTGACAGGGGACGAAGTTTTTTTTGACCGTGATGACCTGATCGTCAGTAAGACGGACCTCACAGGTCGTATCACCTATGCAAACCATACGTTCCTGGAGGTCGCGGGGTACGACGAAGCGGAGTGCCTCGGCCAGCAGCACAACCTCATTCGCAATCCCAACATGCCGAGGGCGGTGTTCAAACTGTTATGGGATACGGTTTCCGAAGGATAAAGAGATATTCGCCTACGTGGTCAATTCCGCCAAATCGGGTGATTACTACTGGGTCATTGCGCACGTCACACCGAGTATGCAGAACGGCGAAATCGTCGACTATCATTCCACGCGCCGTGTGCCCAATCCGGAAACCATCAAGGACATCATCATACCGCTTTACGACAATCTGAATGCCATCGAACAGAACAATCCGAGTATGAAGGACGGCCTCGAAGAATCGGTGAACACGTTGCTCGCGATCCTGGCGGAAAAAGGGGTCAGCTACGATGAATTCATGTCCGGGTTGATGAGGAACGACTGAAATGTTCGGAAAAAGTAGCAAGCCGACGGTTGTGCTCAGCGTGGTGCGTCCCGAGCGCATCGACGAAATTCTGAGTGTCGTAGACATGGTCTGCCAGGGTGACTTCGAAGCACGAATCATGAATGAGCCTGTTGAGGAGGGGGCGGAGCGGCAGCTCTGCCTTAAGATCAACGAGATGATCGACCGCGCGGACGCATATGTCCGGGAATCGACAGCTTGCCTAGGCTTCATTACGGAAAATCAATACTTCCGACGTATCGCCGAGCACGGAATGCTGGGTGCCTACGGGGAAGCATCACGCGCGATCAATGCGGCGGCGGACGGAATCGAGATAAAGATGAAGAAGTTCGCAGAGATGGTTGAGACCATAAACTCTGCGGCGGCGAAACTGAATGCAAGTGCCTTATCACTGGGCGACACGGCAAACCTGACCAAAGAAAAGGCGACCACCGTTTCGGCAGCGGCCGAGGAAGCTGGTTCCAATACCCAGACCGTCGCTTCAGCGGCAGAGGAACTAAACGCCTCAATTCAGGAGATCAACCGCCAGGTCGCACAATCGACCTCAATGGCGGCTGACGCTGTTGCCGAAGCGGAGAAAGCGAACGAGCTCGTCAATGGGTTGTCCAAGGTTTCGCAGGAAATCGAAGGTATGGTCAGCCTGATCAACGATATTGCCGACCAGACCAATCTTCTGGCGTTGAACGCGACGATCGAGACGGCGCGTGCCGGAGACGCCGGCAAGGGCTTTGCTGTGGTTGCATCAGAAGTGAAAAGTCTGGCTGGAAAGACCGCGAACGCTACGGACGAGATCAAATCCCAGGTGGCACAGATCCAGTCGGCGACGGGCACCGCGGTTCATTCGATTGTCGACATCTGTAAAAAGGTCGCTGCGTTCAATGAAAGCGCGGGCGCGATCGCCGCGGCAATCGAGGAGCAAGGCGCGGCGACGCAGGAGATCGCCCACAACGTACAGGAGGCGTCCTCCGGTGTGACCGAAGTCAAGTCCAGTATCGTCGGTGTCAGCGACAATATTGGGCAAGTGAATCAGATCACTCAGGAAGTGACGGCAGTGGCGAACGAACTCACCGGGCAGGCCGAAGACCTGGCGCAGGTGCTGAACGGCTGACCGGGAGTGCGTAACCTAATTTCTTGACGAGACGTAGCTATTGCATGCCTCCCTGTCACAGTAGATGCGGGCATCGCGAGTGGAATTCAAAAACATCAGCCGATTGCCATGACGCAAGTTGCGTTAAGCACGTGAGGGCCGATCCGCCGCAGCGGAATCAATCCATCCAGTCAGGCACCGTGTTTCGCAAAAGTTGGTCACAATAAGTGCCGGAAGCCAGAGCCGTTCGACAGAAATCCGAAAGCTTGCCTCCCCGTCAGGGCCTACCTACGATGTCCTCCAGACCGGGAATTTGAGGACAGATAGGGCAGATCACCATGAGCCAGAGCGCTGTATCACAAGATGAGATGCTACCTGCCGAGACGTACGTCCTCTCGAAGAAGGATGAAGCTACGTATGTCCCTGGGCGACGCGAATGGATGAAATACCGGGAGTTGGGCGTCACGGCGGCCAGTGGGGGGCGAATTCGCGCTCAAGTGACGTCGTCCTCGCAGGGTCTTTCGGATCCGACCGGCTGGCACGTCCATCTTTGCGAGGGTCAGTTCGTCTACGTGCTGAGCGGCTGGGTCGAACTGGCATTCGGAGCCGACCACGTCATCCGGGTCGAGGAAGGAGACTCCGTATATATTCCCGGCGGGACACCGCACAACGAAGTCGCAACGTCGGACGCGTTCGAGCTTTTGGAGATGTCCGTGCCGGCGGATATGGGAACAGAGGCGTGCGAACCGCCGACGAGTTAATACGTCCCCACATCGGCGTCGGTGCTGCAGACCAAACTGCTGGCGGAGGCGCGCGTTTCCGACTAACGCCGATCGGTAAAATAGTTCGAATACACACCCCCTCTACACTCCCCCCTGCAAGGGGGGAGGCAAGATTTAGAGATGTCGCTAACTAGATTCCTCCCTCTAGCAGGGGGAGGGCTGGGTGGGAGTGGTTTGTTCCTGTGGAGCCGGATCAATTAAGCGGTGCCGCGCAGAACCCCCATGCCGGTTATCCATTCGGGGATGATGTCGTAGTAATCGAGGGTGTACTCGGGCGTCTCCGCTGAGGCTGCCGCGAGCGCAGCCGCGGCGGCAACCCAGCAGCGTACCTCGTGGCCGCCAAATCCCGCTTGTTCATCCATCATCTCGTCTGTCCAGCCATCGAATATTTCCAATTCGCCGGCCATCAGGTGTTTCAGAAACCGCCGGTCAAATTCCTCGCTGGGGGGCAGGACCGGTCCTTCTCCCTGACACATCGCTTTCGCCATTTCGACGACGCGGGCCTCGCGGCGGGCGAATTCCTCCGGTGTCGCCACGTTGCGTTTGACCACACGGTTGACGATCTTCTCATCATTGAGGTCGATGACTGGTGTCGGCGGGTCGTGGGACAGCCCGCCGGAGCCGACAACGACCACGCGTTTGTCGAGGCCAGCCAGGAAGTGGCCCACAGCAGCGCCCAGCTCGCGCACGCGCCGGAAGCTCGGCCGCGTGATCGCCGCACAGTTCACGACGATGGGCAGGACCGGGTAGGTGGCGAGGCCGCCCACCAGCTTCAGCAGCGGGATTGTGGTTCCATGGTCGACGCGCATGTCATAGGAGAACGCCGGGTCGAAGCCTTCGTCCGTCAAGTGCCGAAAGCAGGCCATGGCAATGTCTTGAGGCACATCCAAGGGTCCGGGTTCGATTCCCCAGTCATGGCTGCCATGCGCGGCCGCAGCGATTACGAAGCCCGGCATGAGGTCATAGAAGAGGCCCCCGAAATGATCCGGACCGAGCACGACGATGAGCTCGGGTTCCTGGTCCTCGAGCCACTTCCCGGCTTCGGCCACAATGTTGAAGAAGGCCTCTTCCTGCGATTTATCGGAAGGAGACAGCGCACCCATCATGAGCGGGCTGTGCGACATGCAGACGAGTGAAAGGGACATGGCAGTCTCCTGACTGGGGCGCTCACCTGACTGGGGCTGTCCCCGACGGCAAGCTAGTCTACGAAGAGAAGCCTCGCCACGAAAGCGCCCGGCTCCACCATCAGGCCGGGCACGGGTGTCCACTCAGTCCAGGAGGCTTGGCCGTGCGTCTACCTCGGCAAACCAGCGCGCCACATTGGTGAGATTCTCAGGGATAGAGACTTCGATGCGTTCAGCCAGCCGGATCATCTGGTGTGCCGTGATATCGGCGATGGAGAAATTTTCGCCGGCGATAAACCGGTTGTTGGCGAGTTGGTCATCCATCCGCGCCAGCAGGATCAACAGCGCGTCCTTTCCGCGCTGGGTGATTTCCGGGTGCTGCGGCAGGTCATTGCGTGTGCCTGGGAGTACGCGGCCCTCGAAATTGGGGATCGCGTTTCGCAAGGCATGCATCACCGGCAGGTAGCCGTCCAGTTCCATGCGGCGGTCCCACATCTGGATGACAGCGCGCTCCTTGGAATCCCGTCCCATCAGGGAGGGATCGGGATGAAGATCTTCGAGATACCGGCAGATCGCGACCGATTCGCCGATGAATGTTCCGTCATCAAGTTCGAGCACGGGCACGACCGAGAAGGGGTTCATGGAAAGAAAGGGTTCCTCGAACTGGGCCCAGTTGCGTAAAGCGACCTCCACGATGGGCACATCTATTCCCTTCTCGGCCATGAAAATGCGTACACGTTGCCCGTTTGGGGCGGGGTTGAAGTCGTGGAGTTTCATGTGACTACCTACTGAATCAGGTGGGTGGTGTTTGCGCCGACTTTAATCAGGTCGCCAGCATGGCGCCAGTTGCCGGTCAGCGGTCTGAGGGAGCCGGTGGAATTGTCTTCTGCGCCTTGATCGCTACACTTTCCGCAAGAGCAGCAGCGAAGAAACGTGTGGGCAGGGGAGACGCATCATGGCGGCAACGGTGCCAGGCTATCCAGAGATCAACGAGCGCAGCCGCGGCTGGCTGCGATATCTCCACCGCAAGGCGACCACCCCGGACAACTGGGATAAGGACAGCCGTCCCCACCCGCACTGGGACAACATCAGCGGCGAGCCGCGGCGTTCCTGGTACCGCTTCGACCTGTTCGAATCGAGTTACGCCATGGGCCTCATGTGCGACTCGACACCTGCGTGGCGCGAGGTCTACAGCACCGTCCTCGATGAGCTTGCCTTTCGCTATACCGGCTGGTGGGCCGCCGAAGACTGGCTGACCCAGATCGGCGAAGACCCCTGCCGCGATCAGTATCCAGACGAATGGCTCGAGGCATGGATCCCGGAGTTCCTGCGAGGACGCTACGACACGCCGGGTTGGACGGCCGACGGAGTAGAGCCGTGGGGACTCCAACCCGATCCCATCAGGGCGGATGGTGCGTTATGGCTGAAGGGCAACTTCCTCATCGTCCTGGGTCTGCACAAGTACGTCAGCAACGACGACAAGTGGAACGAGCCGTTCGAGACCATCCGTGACGGCGAAAACACCTACACCTGGACCTATACGGGTGTCGCCGAGCACCTCGCCAAACAGTGGTCCTCCCGGCCCGAGGGATGCCACTGCGAGAACACAAAAGTGTGGCCGATATGACTGGCGCCCGCGGGCCTCGGTCTGAGGCTCCATGACGTCAACTTCCGCAGCGACCTCCATCTCGTTTTCGACAACTGGTGGGAGTACGCACTGCAGCACTACATTCCGATGCGGGATGGTGAGGTCGGTGACTGGTACACCAACTATTACGACCCGATCATCGAATACAACCACAAGGTCAGTATGCGGCCCGACGGATCCGGGTCATTCTTCTGGGGGAACTACGACAAGTTCCTCATGGTTCTCGGCCTGGCACCGCAACGAAAGGACGTGGCGCACCAGTTCTTCAATTCGGCCGTCGAGTGTTTTGGCTGGCGATCGCTCGAGCCCGCGGTGGAGCCGCCCGGCAATCCACGCGCCACGCTCTACGGCCTGGCCTTCGCCTGCGAGTTCGGCGACGACGCGATCTTCGCCAAGCTCAACCCGGTTGCCGAGGCCCAGCACGAGCCGACACTCGACCCCGAGACCCTGGAGTTCACCTGGGGCTTCGGCCTGAACGAGGCGCATCCGCGCGGCCAGTTCAATGCATCGGCTGCGATGGTGGAGTCGATCAGCGAGGGGGCCTGGTGGCGGCTGTTCAACGAACCCAACCTACGCAAGTTCATCGATCCTACCGTTTGCGGCGTGGACTTCCCGACCGTGTGCCTGAGCCAGGCGATCTACGACGAGGTGCGCCGCACACTGGTCGTCGCGACCGACGCCGGTGTGCCGGCCGCGCGGGGCAAGCCCACGACCTTCCGCGTCACCAACGTCAATCCGCAGGCCTGCACGGTCATCGCGGACGGCGAGAAAAGCGATGACTGGCGCGAGGTGGATGGTGATATCGAGATCTCGACTACCGTTGGTGAGCACACATTTTTAGTCAGGCTGGCCTGAGCAAACCAGCGATCGGCGCGTTCTTCTGGCGTTGAAACGCCTTAAGCATTCGGAGGCTTGATATGGATGCTCCAGTCTGCCTTGTAGCGGGTGTTGGACCTGAAATGGGAACCGGCGCGCAAATTGCCCGCCGCTTCGCGAACGGCGGGTATCGGGTTGCCATGATCGCCCGCGACAGGGACCGTCTGGTAGATCTCGAAGGCAAAATCGAGGGGTCCAAAGCCTTCCCCTGCGACATGGCCGACCTGGATGCCCTTGTTGAGACCGTGGGCGCGGTCGGAAAGGATCTCGGTTCCCCGTCGGTGATGGTCCACAACGCGCGCCGCGCCGTTCGCGGTAGCCTCCTGGAACTCGATCCCAAGGATCTGGAGAAGAACTTTCGGGTCAATACCACAGCGCTGCTCTACCTGGTTCGCGAGACCCTGCCGGCCATGCTGGAGGCGGGAAAAGGGAGCATCCTGGTCACGGGCAATACCGCATCGACTCGTGGCAAGACCAATATGGGATTCGTTGCTTCGACCAAAGCGGCGCAAAGGATCCTGGCGGAATCCATGGCTCGCGAATACGGCCCGAAAGGCATCCACGTGGCCTACTTCATCATCGACGCGGCGATCGATACGCCCAACACGCGTCCAGTGGCGTATCCCGACAAGCCGGATGAGTTCTTCATGAGTCCCGCGGCGATCGCCGAGGAGATGTATCACGTCGCCCATCAGGACCGGTCCGCCTGGTCATTCAGCGTGGAACTACGACCCTTTGGCGAAGTTTGGTGAGCACAAAAATTTCCCTCCCCCTGCAAGGGGGGAGGACTTAAGTGGACACTGTCTCACCCTAGAGTATTTCTGCAGATCAGATTCACGCGCCTGAGTCGGACGAGATATCCACTGTGGGGAGGCTTCAAGCCTAGATATCGAGTTAAGAGATTCTCCTTCCCCCTTAGCAGGGGGAAGGCCGGGATGGGGGTGGACGTTGTTTGCGGCAACTTAGGTGCTGAAAATCACAACAACGCCCCTGCAATGGGGAGAATTTATTGTTGTGTCAGGCAGGCGCGGGGCGCTCCAGGGGTCGCTCGTCGATCGGGTAGTGGATGATGGCGGCGAAGACGCCGAGTGCCACGGAGATCCACCAGGCAGTGTCGTAAGAACCGGTGAGGTCGAATAGTCTGCCGCCCGCCCAGGAACCGAGAAACGCACCGATCTGGTGACTGAAGAAGACGACCCCGAACAAAGTTGCCATGTATTGCGGCCCGAAGATCTGTGCCACCAGTGCTGACGTCACGGGCACAGTACTGAGCCACAGCAGGCCCATCGTCGCACCGAAAAGGATGGCATTTTCCGGCGTCGCCGGAAGCATTACGAACCCGGTAATGGAGATAGCACGGCCCAGGTAAAGCAGACACAGAATCCGCTTCTTACTGAAACGGTCCCCCAAGATGCCTGCGACAAAGGATCCGATGACGTTGAACAGGCCCACGGTCGCCAAGGCCCAGGCGCCAACATCTGCCGAGAGACCACGATCCACGATGGAGGCGGGCAGGTGTGTGCCGATGAACAGAACATGAAATCCGCACACGAAGAAACCTGTGTTCAGCAGCAGGAAGCCTCTGTGTCTTGCCGCCTCATGCATCGCTTCCCGGAAGCTCTGCGTCATTGTCGTGGCGGTTTCGGGACGGCCGCGTAGCATTGGCGCCATGAGAACCATGATGAGCGCGATGGCCCCCAACAGCAGGAAGGCCGTCTGCCAGCCATAGGCGTCGAGAAACGCCTGTCCGATGGGCACCATGATGAACTGTCCAAAGGACGTTGCGGCACCCACGATACCGATAGCGAATGCGCGGCGCCGGGGAGACACAGCCCGGCCCACGGCTGCGAACGCCACCCACATCCCGCATCCCGCCATGCCGAAGCCCATGAGGATGCCGATGGTCAGATGGGTGGCCAGTGGCGTGGTCGACCATGCCATAAGCGCCGTTCCGGCGGCGTACAGCAAGGTTCCCAGCAGTATCACACGTCCTGAGCCGAAGCGGTCGGCAATCATTCCGGCAAAGGGTTGAGCGGCCCCCCACAGGAGTTGCTGGATCGCGATCGCGAGGGCGAAGACCTCGCGGCTCCATTCTAGATCGGTAGAGATAGGTTGGAGAAAGACCGCGAACGAGGATCTAATTCCGTAAGACAGCCCGCCAATCACACAGCCCGCGAAGACAATGAGAGCCAGGCTTCGAGTAACTCTGGCGGTCGGCGAGTTCGCGGGTTCGGTCATTGTGAGCATTAGGACGGAGCGCTTCCGTCCCAGTCGAATCGGTCAGGGAGCACGGGAATCTACCGTGCGGTGGACGCCTCAATAGGCGCAATGCGCGGGCTTGTAAACAGTCAGGCCGTGGCCCACACCAAGCGAATAGTCAGGCTGCGGCGTCGCCGGCTCGAAGGCAGCGTTGGACGGCGTCGACCAGGATCTTGCCAGTAAACGGCTTGAACAGCGCGATGTTGGCCTTCTGACGCTTGGCCTCGGAGAGGCTCTCCACGTCGCCTTCGGTGAAGCCGGAAATGGCAATGATGCGGGCGCCCGGATCGTGGCGGCACAACGCCGCGATGGTCTCAACCCCGCTGGCACCTGGTAACACGATATCGACGATGGTGATGTCGATGCGGCGGTCACAGAAGCAGTCGAGACCGTCCTCGCCGGTCTCGGCCTCGACCACATCGT